>Ga0233411_10000002_pt1 | contig 271338 bp, 282 predicted proteins | sample Na_anoxic_2_MG_FD_179799 | JGI IMG/M metagenome (GOLD analysis project Ga0233411, IMG submission 179799) | Seawater microbial communities from Saanich Inlet, British Columbia, Canada - Na_anoxic_2_MG | ecosystem: Environmental > Aquatic > Marine > Inlet | place: Canada: British Columbia...
TTGATGAAGAAGGGCAGGGAGATACAAAAGCTGTTTATCCTTTGGAGCCATTTTGGAAGCTACGGTTGGAATATCAAGAAAGAGTTTATGATGTTAAGAAAGATTGCAGGTTGATACAAATTGCTTGGGACGGGAAAGAATTTGGCTTGTATGTGGAGTTTGAAGAAGAGCATTAGAAAATGACTAACTATCTATACCGAAATAACCATATAAGGAAGCTCTTCAGAGCTTTGAGCTTAAACTATCTTAATAAGTAAAATAATATAAACAAATACCAAAGAAGACGTTGTAAGAGATTGATAAAGTTATCTACTTTGTCGATATAGATTTTCTCATTAAAGATAGTTTCATTGAGTAGGTGTACTTTTGCTCGTTAATAAGAGCAAAAGTGCACCTACTAGCTTTTTATTTTTTATCGCTGGGGCTGCTATATCCATATTTTTGTGCTACAAGGTGGATGGCTACATGAGTTCCTGCTTGTAAAGAAGCGTGCGCAATTGTGGCGGCTGTGTTTTTAAGTGTTGTAGCCCATCCTGGATTGAGGCTTTTAAGTTGTGCTTGTTGAAGTTGTAGCTCTAATTCTTTTTGCTTAGTTTCTTGAGACTGAGTTGCGATACTTTGCTCATGGAGTATCGTATGTACTTCATGCATTTTAAATAATGAAAATAAAAATGGAGGGCAAAAGGGTTCCTCTGCTTGAAGTTCTTGGTCTCTGTCATCTTTAACGGACTCGCTATATTTTTTTAGTTCTCGGATACTCCAATCATTTGTTTTTATAGCAAATTTGTTTAAAGCAATTTTTTTAAATTGTGTTAAATATTTTGCAAGTAAGAGTTGCCGCATATGTTTTTTTAACGAAATGTCGTCCAGTTCCAACTTGCTGAGGTATAGAGCGAAGGCGCTTTCACTTTTCATAGCTTCAGCTTCGAGTATTTTCATCCCTTCTTCTAGAAGATCTATGGTGTTGCCTGTATCTTGGTGTACTTGAGGCTCTATAAGAAGGGATTTGATGTCTTCCATATGAATACAATATATTTCTTTATTCTCATACAACACTACTTTCATTGAAGCTGTTAGCCAGTCAATACCAGCTTCTCCAAAGTCATGTCCTGCTTCTTTAAAAAAACAATCGAGAATTTCTTTGCGTTCTTCAAGGTTCGGTTTGTCCATCGTAGCGATAGAACTACCCAATCGTTCTTTAATTCCTGGGTCTAAACGAGAAGAATCATTAAGAATTATTATTAAATTACAGTTTTGTTTTTTTTCCCATTCTGTCATTAGTTGTCGGAGTGCTTTTGTGGTAGCCGAATAGGCTCTTTGAGAATCTGACCCTTCTTTTAAGTTGGAGAAAGAAAAGGCATCTTCGGCTTCATCAATAATTAAAAGAGCCGGTCCAGACTGAGCCAGTTCTTCAATTTGTTCCTTTAGGGCAGCAATTTTTTCAGGTCCACTACCAATAAAAGATGTTGTTAATTCTGATCCCGTTCTTAAAATGACGTGATCTTCTTTGATGCCGGCAGCTAGGGGTATGGTTGTTTGTGCGGTATATGACTTTGCTGTACCAAATGGACCTTCCATAAGGAGCTTGTTGTTAACTTGGCTGTGGAGTATTTTCTTGAGGAAATGGCAAACTTCACAAGGAGATGATCCCGGGGTATTTGGAAGATAGCATCTTTCTTCTCCTAAATGGTTTTTTTTAATTTTGAAGGTTTTCCTTTTTTCCCACTCAGGTACTTCTTCATCAGTCCAGTCTTTGTAGATGAGTGGATCTTGAGTACCTCGTCTTTCTTTTGCATGTGCACTTTCAAAAGTGCGTCGTACATCTTCCTCGCTAGTTATCCAATACTTCGAGGCTATACGAGGACATGGATTTATATAGTTGCATGGTCTCATTTCTACTACATAATTTTTTTCTTTTTCCTCCATTTCATTGCTTTCTGCTTCAACGCTTTCATCTTTTAAATGGTCAGGAGCAGGGTTTCGTGGAGTGTTTTTTACCTTTGACCGAAGTCCTTGGGGAGTGTATGGAATATCTTTGTTTGGTGTTGGGATAGATTCTGATGTATCGGTGTTTTTTGCGTTGAGACAAAAAAGAGTACATGACAAGAAAAAATATGATAATAAGATTTTATTATTCATGAAGGTCCTAGATGATGGGTTTAAAGTGGGTTTATTTGATGCAGAAATTAAATATTTTTTATTTTTTTCCTAACGATGATTTAATCTTTAATGTTATTGCTTAGTTTTTTAACTAAATCGATATTATCTTATGCTTTTAAAATTGGCAAGTTAGCTTTTTTATTGAGATTGATTTTTGATTGGAGCCTTTAAAGAAAGTAACAATAGATGCAACCTACCGATGAGTACATTGGCGTAAGTTTTAAAAATTAGTTTAAATAAAGTTGAAGTAAATCAATAAGTTGGCATAATCATGATAATATTAATTAGGGTTGTATGGGGTGACATAAAAAAATTATAACTTAGGGATAATAGGATGACTTTAAGGCAAGCATTGATGATAGTGTGTATTAGCACTTTTTCTTGTGAAAATGTACATTGTATGGCTGTTGTGGCAAAAGCGTTTAAAGCAATGAGTGTTATAGAACAAAAACCAGAATATGAATTTCCCGTTCGTAGAACAATAGGTTCTTTTTCATGTTATGATGGAAGTATGGCGCTTTTGTTTTCTAAGCTACACTCTAGAAGGCTATATCATTTTACCCCGCCATATTTATTTTTGAACTCTTCCTATAAAGACGTTTCTTTATTTATACAAGAATTAGTACAGGATACTTCAGCTTTTGTTATGGAATTTGACTGTAGTAAAAACTGGAATACAATTAGTTTGTATGAGCGCAATGAAGACATGAAAAGAGTTTTTAAACGCGCAGCTTCACTGTATGAACAAACCCATAAACCAGTAATTATTCATTGTTATAATTTGGAAGGCGGTTTGGCGCGAGGAGAACAAAATCTAAGCTGGAATTTTGAGTCGGATCAGATTGAAGATAAAAACATTATACTTTTTAGTTCTACAGAAACTTCAGGAGAGCTGTTGCATTCTCATTTTCTTCAAATGAACTGTCAACGCTATACTATTCAAGATAAAAAAGTATATGCTTTAATGGATTATAATTCCTTACAGTTAAATCTTCGTATTAAAATGTATAATTATGCAGCTCACGCTATTAATGTGGCAATTATAGGTGGCCTAGCGGTGTCGAGTGTTATGTATCTTGTTGCTACATATAAAGCACGTATAGCTGTAGATGACCCAGAAGAAAACTAAACTAAAACTTATTGGACAGTTTCTAGTGCTGGGGGATCTTCACCTTCATATTCTGATGGTTCTATTAAGGATGGATATAACAGCATAAGCTTGCGTCGAGCAATTAAGATAGTATCGGTTTCCTTTTGCCATGCTTGAAGAGGTGGAAGATGTTTGCGTGTAGGATCTGGTTGAGGTAGTTCTCGATTTGCAATTGGGGCTAAGTGTAGATTAGCTTTAGTTTTGTTTGGTGATCCTAGTCTTCCTGATGCATATAATTGTCCTTTTAGTCCTTGAGCTTGAAGGTGGGCAAGTTGATTGTCTTCTGTTACTTCATTAAGTCGTTTTAGAGCGGTTTTATATTTGTGAGTGATTATGGCTGCTTGGCCTAGGCCGAGTTTGGCCAGAGATTGTGCTGAATGATTATTTTGTTGTTTGGCGGCAGCCTTGAGATGTTCTATGGCTTTTTTTCTGACTAGGTCTGATTTACCTTTTGTTTCTATCAGGTGTGCACCCATAAGTGCGTTTGCTAGAGCTTGTGCTTTTAGGTTGTTGGTCTGTTCTGATGCTAGCTGTAGATTGATAAGCCCTTTATTGAGATCTTCTTCGGTTCTGCTACCAAGCCAGCCTTCTAGATATGCTTTTCCAAGCTGTGCAAGTGCTTCTCCCTGTTCAGAAGTAGCAAAGCCTTGGTTTGCTTCTCGTTCTAAGAGTTGGCGTCCATACTTGATATCTCTAGCGGTTCGTTTTCCTCTTTTTCCGAGTATGTATTGTAAGCCCAGTTCAATCGATGTAGATGAGAGAAGTTTGAGCGTCTGTAGTGCCTCAGCCTTGGATTTGAGATCTACATTTTGACTAGCTACAGATTCTACAAGCTGGCGACCAAAGTCTAAATCTTCTGGGCCCCAATCGTCTCTGGTGCCTTCTATATACTGTCGCCCCAGAGAGAGTGTCTCCTCCAAGCCTGGTTGACGAACTGTGGGTTGATCTACCACAGTATTACCAAAGCTTTGGGAGCAAAATAGAAGAGCTCCAATATGAAATATAACTAATCTGTTCATGATCCTATCCAATTATTTCATTGACTGGTCTATAAATAATCTTGAATCAGGTTGCTCTAAAGGTAAAGGTACTCTTAATATTCTTTTGAGCAAGTGCTGACTTTCAATTATTATATCATAAGGCGATATAGGCTGTCTATTATAGGGTGTTTTTGTGTCAAATGTGAAGTGTTGCGCTAGGTCTTTGGGGATAACTACTTCTGTTGAGGATAGCTTTTTTTGATTAGTAAATTGATGAATGAGTTGACTGGATGGGTTAAGCCTGTTTAAAAAGGTAGTTTTTGATACAATTGAGTGAAAATATTATGGAATTGAACTGTTGTAGGGTATATGAACAAGAAATTTAAAACTATTGGGATTATTGGTGGCGCGGGGCCGATGGCCAGTGCGTTGCTATATCGTAAGATTATTGAGCTATGTCAGCAGGAATATGGAGCATCAGATGATGCTGACTTTCCTGAGATTGTATTGGTGAGTTATCCATTCAGCCTTATGGTTGATGTTAAGGACTCGGCTAGTAATGCGAGTACGATCATAGCAGAACTACAGACTTGTGTGGATAAGTTGAGCGCTGCCGGTTGTCAAGTTGTAAGTATCGCCTGTAATACCTTACACACATATATCAATGATGTTGATCTGTATGCCATGCAGTTTTGTTCTCTTATTAAAACAACGCAGGCTGAAGCTCAGACCAAGAGCTTGAAGAATATTTTGTTTTTGGGAACGACAACAAGCAGGATGAATAATATTTTTGCTACTGATGCTGCTACCATTAGGTACCCTTCCCTGGAACTACAAGAGCAAGTAAGTAACGTTATTAATACGGTTCTTAAAGGCGATGTTAGTATGCAAGAGCCAGAGGTGTTAGTGTCTGTTATTAAAACTATGCAATTACAATCGGGATGTGATGGTGTTGTGTTAGGGTGTACAGAACTGTCTATTGTATATGATGCATTTCCACAGATACTTCACAATCTTTCTATAACTATTTTAGATCCTCTTGTTATTATCAGCCACCAACTTATTAATGAGGCGATTAATAAAGTCTAACAGGGTGGTTTTAATAAAAATTTTGATTGATATACTATTGCAGTTATTAGTTGGACATAGAAAGGTTTGTAATGGATGGTATGAAAATAAAAGCAGTTTTAATTTTGGTGGTTGGTTTGTTGGTAACCACTGCAAGGCCGATAGGTACAATGGAAAAGGTGTTATATTTTTGTGGTGGTACTGGTGGCGGTTTTGTGGCGGGCGTTGGTGTGACCGGGTTTGCAGGACTTGTATTTGCATATGTAGCTGCTGAGATTCACGATCAACAAGAGACTAAGATTACAGCATTAAAACTCAGGCTTGCTGAGACAGAAACAACTCTAGATAATACAGAACTCCTTTTGCGTAGTAAGAGTGGACGTAAACTCCTGACAAATTACTATAAAGAGGAAAATGAGGTGCGGAAAGGCTTAACGGAGCTCTTAGAGGAAGAGGAATTTAGCACAAAGACACCTAAACTACGGACTCGATATGCACAGATGTTAGCTGCACGACATGCTGGTGATAATGATTCGGACTAACGGTTTTTTGAATTGAAATGACATTGATTAAATTTATTTAAATAGGAATGCATCTATATATGATAAATAAGTTGAATGGCTTACGCCAGGCAATAGACGGGTGCTACCTATTCCGCACGATCGCTTTTGGTTTTGACGATGACGGTCAGTAAAACATAATAAATATCATAATTTATTATAATTTTTTTGACAAAACCTAACGCGCCCATAAACTTTTGGTATAAGTAAAACAACAAGATTAGCTGTTTAGTACGGGAACACTTATGCATAAACCCAGCATAAAATTATTATATTTATTATTATTTATTACCACCTTGAGCGCACAAGATCATCAATATGTTTCATACAATAATTCATGGCTCAATATGTGGCCTTTCATTAAAACGCCTGAAGGCAAGTTTAATAAGAAAGTAAACTTACCAGGCTGGGTTGGTGAAATTCCTCGAGACTTACAGCTGCTGATTCACATGCTCAGCTGTGGCATGCAAAAAAACTGTATATCAATTTATAATCGTTTAATCATACATGGGCCGCCCGGTAACGGGAAAACGATGTTAGCGCGCAATTTAGCTAGCAGTAACGGTTATAACTTTGCTGAGTATAAAGGGTCTGTGCTTGTTAACAAGTTTATTGGCAGTGGGGCACAAGCAGTCGAAGAAATATTCAAGAACGCAATCTATGATGCTGAGATGACAGGCAAGATGACAGTGGTTTTTATTGATGAAGTCGAACAGATTGCTGTACATAACAGTACTGAATTTCGTTCTGAGCATGATGCAGCGCTACGGACGCTATGGCTAAACCTGGATAAATACAAGGATGATAGCCGAATCTTTTTTGTATGTGCTACTAATGATTTTCATAAGCTACACAATACTTTTATCGATCGCTTTGGTAATAACATTATCGAGCTTAAAAATCCTGATACTCAGATGCGTAAGGATGTAATTGAACATTACTTTAAATTGTTTGATATTGAGCTTGATTCGTTACTGTTAAACAAGGTTGCCAAAAAAACAAAAAACTTAAGTATCAGAAGCCTAGAAGATATGGTTCGTTTTACTAAGATTCGTGCTGACCTTGATAATGATAGTGTTGTTACTGAAGCGTATATTTGGCAAGAAGTAAACGCGCTCAAAAAACGGAACTCAAAATTAACTAAACTTTATAAGTCTATAACAACTGGCGAGTGGTCAACCATTCATCATGTATTATCAAGTACGGACAGCCTTGTTTCACTAACTGTTAAGGTCGGCACGCTTGTAGGTGCTTGTTTAACTTATTTTTACTTTAGTAATAAAGTAGGAACATCGAGTGCAACAAAATAAAAAAATAACTTGATATTTTTTTCATTTCGTGGACAATAGATGCATTAGTAATTTTTAATTTTAAAACCCAAACACCATTCCTTGGTGATATTAAAATTAAGTTGAGCTCTTTTAAACCCACTAACGACCGGTTCTGTGTTAACGGTTACCGAGACTTAAACTCTCTTAAAATAAGCAGCGATAATAAACCCATTATTCATGTAGGAAACATCATGAAAAAAGTCTATATAATAAATAAAAAAAACCTTCATTTCATTAGCTTAATATTCTTGTCGACGGCTGTATTACATACAGAAGCAAACAACTCAGCGCCGCATCACGTGCCTTCTGATGAAGAAAAGCATGAACATAAGCGACATCAAGAAGAAAATGGAGAGAAGGGTCCAGCTTCGTTTAGACCAGAGTTAGCAGCCGGTACACTCAGACAAAAAGATGCGCGATTTCGGAGCTTAGCATGCCATGTATGTAGTATTAAAGGTGGAACCCTAGATAGTTTTTACCGCATGATAAAAATGCCACCGAAATCCGATACAGAACTTTGGCATAGTCATCATGTACGTGAAGAGGATGGCGATACACCCGGACCTGAAGGGATGGTAGGATATATTCCACCGCGCTTTGCTGTCTTTGATAAAAAAGTAAGGGGTGAGCTTGAGATTCCAGGGATGCAACGTCGGTTCCTTGCTTATGGACCGCCTGGTGGTGGTAAAAGAGAGTCAATTCGCTCCCTTGGAGATCGCGTGGTTGAAATAGATAGCTCAGAGCTTTTGGGTAAGACTGATAGTGAAACTATGGCAAACATTAAAAAGGAATTTGATAAGGCACGAGAAGCTAAGGCTGATGGTCAAGACGTTGTTCTCTTTATTACCAACTTGCACGACCTTCGCTCTGTAGCAAGGGAAGGTGAACGACCAAAAGAACCTTTAGGAGTTCTAGCACATTACATAGAACAAGCAGAAGAGGGCGGTGTTTTCTTTGCAGGACATGTAAACAATATCAGCCAACTTCCTCCCAGCTTTTTAAACAACTTTGATGCGAGTGCTATTGCCTATTATCCAGAACCAGATGATAGGTCTCGTTGTGAGGCATTTGCTCATAAGCTTTTAGCCCTCAATTTTGGTGGTTTTTCAGTTAAGGATCTCCGTGAATTTGTTGAGGCGAGTAAGGGTTTAAGCTTTGAACAGATTGATGGTGTGGTGCGTGATAGTTGTGTTGAAGCTGAAGTTGCTAACGATGGGGTGATAACACCAGCAATGATTAAGGGTATGATAGTGCATACTCAAAGTAAAAACTTTTCTTGTTATCAAGAAAGTCATCCGTTGCAATCTGCTACAGCAGAACAACGAACCGCACTTGAGCGATGGATGCCAGTCGTTGTGGCTGGAGCCAATGCAGTATATTTCCTTATGGGCATCAAGAACGGTGGAGCTCCAGGAAACAACGCGACTTCCACTCATACAGATGTAGGATCACAAGTACTTGCAGCTGTTGTAGAAGGTGGTCGATCTCGCTCAGGGAGTAATGTCTCTGCAGGTGTAGGTGGTGGTAGATCGGTTCGCAGTGCTAAAACAAACTAGTTTTTGAGAAAAGCAAAATCCCTTAGGTAAGGGGTAGTGTCGTGATTGTACGATTGGTGTTGCAATAATGAGCCTAGGTTTGATATTATAATATATGAAGGTAAGATTTCCTCTGGATTTCTTACCTTCTTTTGTTTCTAATCTATTTTACTATTTTCATTCTTAATACCAAACATCCTCCAAGCGAGCCTTTTTAAACGTACAAAAGAGCTCAACTTCAATCTTTTTAGATCAATAAAAAACCCTTAGATAAGGGATAAGGTTGTGATTGTACGATTGGTGTTGCAATAATGAGCCTAGGTTTGATATTATAATATATGAAGGTAAGATTTCCTCTGGATTTCTTACCTTCTTTTGTTTCTAATCTATTTTACTACTTTCACTTTCAATACCAAACGCTCTCCAAACTAGTATTTTTGAACGTATAAAAGAGCTCAACTTCAATCTTTTTAGATCAATAAAAAACCCTTAGGTAAGGGCTAAGGTCGTGATTGTACGATTGGTGTTGCAATAATGAGTCTAGGTTTGATATTATAATATATGAAGGTAAGATTTCCTCTGGATTTCTTACCTTCTTTTGTTTCTAATCTATTTTACTACTTTCATTCTTAATACCAAACATCCTCCAAGCGAGCATTTTTAAACGTATAAAAGAGGCTCAACTTCAATTTTTTTAGATCAATAAAAAACCCTTAGATAAGGGCTAAGGTCGTGATTGTACGATTGGTATTGCAATAATGAGTCTAGGTTTGATATTATAATATATGAAGGTAAGATTTCCTCTGGATTTCTTACCTTCTCTTATTTAATACCTATTTTTATTTATCAGCTTTATTTTCAGCGAATATTAAAACTTCGAATACACGAGTCTTACTCGCTTTGTGTACTTCAAAGCAATAATCTTTGTAATGGACACGCTCGCCTTTCTTAGGGACGTGTTGAAGTTGTTCTGCAATAAAGCCGCCCATGGTAATAGCGTCATACGTGTCGAATGTGATACCGAGAATGTCATGTAGCTCTTCCGGGTTGATACTTGCATCGACAAGCCAGCGCCCGTCATCAAGGACTGTAGCCTTTTCATTCTTAGGCTCATTTTCATCAGTAATCTCACCAACGATTTCCTCGAGTACGTCTTCAAGAGTAACAAGACCGGCAACACTACCGTGTTCATTGATAGCAATAGCCATCTGTACATACTCAGTTCTGAAGTCTTTAAGTAGTTGGTTTACTTTGATACTTTCTGGAACCAAGAGTACAGGACGTATTATTTTCTTGAGAGGTGTGTCACCTTCTTGGCTTGAGAGTAACATGAAAACATCTTTAAGAAAGATCATGCCGATAACATTATCTTCTTTCTTCTCATACACAGGAAGCCGGCTAAACTGATGTTTGGCAAACACCTGAAGCGCATCACGGACTGTTAGTTGTGCATCGATAGAAACAATATCAATCTCGGGGACCATGATTTCTCGAGCTGGCGTGTTAGCGATTTCAAGGATGTTTTGAAGCATCTCGGTTTTTTCTGATTCTACTAACTTGTTGTCTTCAACATACTTGATCATATATTTCAGTTCTTTTTCCGAGGTCAAAGCTTCAGAAGTATTCAATTGTGCACGCTTAGTAAACCGGCTGATCACAAAATCAGATATCCATGTTAATGCACGGACTATAGGAAGTAGAACAATATAGATAATATTAACAATACCGAGTGTAGACTTAAACACTCGTTCGCCATGTAACTGTGCAAAGTTCTTAGGAATAATCTCACCAATGATCAAGATGGCACTGGTTGCTAGCGCGATACCGGCAGTAAAACCGAGTCCTTGTGAAAGGTCTAAGTATTTAAATAAATGTTCCATGATTCGGGTTGCTAATGCAGCACAGGTCACACTAGCTAAACTACAGGCTACTAAGATAGTGATTAAAACCTTATGAGGATGATCCATCAAGGTTTGTAACAGTGACTTATACTTGGTAGCATGTTCGGCTACTTCCTTGAGTTTAAAAGGCCGAACAGCAGTAATGCTGGTTTCTAAAAATGAAAAAAGTGCGGTGCATAATAACGCGATGCAAAATCCTAGAACTTCTATCGATAATAATTGATATATGGATTGACCCATGATTAATTAAATTCCTTTTTTTAGTTTAAATCGTCATCTGATAGATTATCAAATTCTTTATCAAAAAACGATTCTAATTTCTTACTTCGAGACGGGTGTCGTAGCTTACGTAGCGCTTTGACTTCGATTTGTCGAATCCGTTCTCTCGTAACAGAAAAATCTTTACCTACTTCTTCCAGAGTGTGCTCAGAAGCTACATCAATACCAAAACGCATTTTGATAACTTTTTCTTCTCGTGGAGAAAGTGTTTTTAATAGGTTACGTACTTGATCTTTAAGGTCATTGCTCGCTACTGAATCAGCAGGGGAGAACTCATTTTCGTTTTCAATGAAATCCTTGATAGAAGTATCATCACCATCACCAACAGGGGTTTCTAGAGAAATTGGTTCTTTAGAAATTTTGATAATGTTTTTGATTTTCTTTTCATCAAGGTTGAGCTCTTTAGCCAATTCTTGGTATGTCGGTTCACGACCATGTTCTTGCAAGAATGAATGCTTAATTTTATTGATCTTGTTGAGCGTTTCTACCATATGCACAGGAACACGAATAGTTCGTGATTGATCTGCAATAGCACGAGTAATAGCCTGACGAATCCACCAGGTAGCATAAGTAGAGAACTTAAACCCACGCTCAAACTCAAACTTTTCCACCGCTTTCATCAATCCGATGTTACCTTCTTGAATCAGGTCTAAAAAGTGTAAACCGCGGTTAACGAACTTTTTGGCAATATTAACAACAAGACGTAAGTTGGCTCGAGCAAGATCATCTTTAGCACGTTTATCACGCTCTTGACCGATAAGGAACTGGCGATAACACTTAAGGACCTTCGCTTTAGGTAGTCCCAGCTCATTTTCAAGATTCTTATTGATCTTGTTATTCATGCGGATCTTTTTTTCTTTTTCTTCAAGATCTTTAGTCTGCTCAAGTGTAGGCTTTTTTACTTTTTCAAGAGCTTTAATTTCCTTTTCAAGGCGCTTATTATCCAGAATGTTTTCTTTGACTTTTAAGACTATTTTTTCAATTTTACGTCCAAACTTACGGATAAGTTTGTTTGCAAAGCGGATTGACTTAATAGTATCAACGATAGCCAGTTTGTTTTTGTGAATTTCCTCAAGCATCTCGTCTTTTTTTGCTTGAGTTGTAAGCTTTCCGCGATAGCTCAGATATATCTTGTTTTCATTTTCAAACAAGTTCTTAATTTTTTTAAGAGTCTTGAGAAGTGCAATGCTTTCTTCTTCAAACTTAGGTAAGTTTTCTTCATCAAATTCTGAGAATTGAATGATATCCTTGAGCGCAACACCATTCTTTTGAATACGTTCAATGAGAGAAATAAGCTCTTTATGCACTAATGGGAACTGCGCTACAGAGTCTACAGCTTCTTCTTTTCCTTGAGCAATTTTTTCAGCGATAGCCGATTCGGTTTTTTTGTTCAATAGAGGTATTTTACCAATGTCACGTAAATAACACTTTACACCATCAGTGATGGGTGAATTATCGGTAAATGAGGTCGTTTCATCATCCTCGCTTTCTTCCATTGGAAGTGCCACTTTCTTCTTTGAGTCACCTTCTTCACTATTGCTAGTAAATTGTGAAACATCGGAGGCGGTTCCTTTGTCGAGTTCATTATGCATAACAAGCTCGATATGATTTTTCTCACAATGCTTGAGAACATCACTCATCTTTTTTTCATCAAGGTTATGTTTATCACCAAACTCGATGAGTTCTTCATAGACTAAAAAGCTTTGTTTTTTTCCCTTAGCCAGAATTTGATCAAGCTTTTCAGCTACTTGTTCCGGGGTTAGCTTTTTAGCTTCTTTAATTTTTTTAGCAATAACTTTCTTCTTAGCTGGTGTTTTTTTAACCGGCGGCTTTGTCTTTTTAGTTGTTACAGCTGCTGTTGAAACAGTCTTCTTAGCTGGTGTCTTTTGAACAGCTACAGCCTTTTTGACTACCTTCTTTTTGTCCGGAGTCGCTTTCTTAACTACTTTTTTTACAATTACTTTTTTAGAGCTTGGTTTACGCGCTGGAGCAGCTTTTTTCACAGGAGCCTTCTTTTTTGATGTTGGACGAGCAGATTTAACCGTAGATTTTTTAATAGTCTTCTTGGCTACCTTTTTAGCAGGTACAGCCTTTTTAACCGCTTTCTTAGTAGGAGTAGCCTTTTTAACAGTCTTCTTAGCTACCTTTTTAACAGGTGCAGCCTTTTTGACCACCTTCTTGGTAGGGGCAGCTTTCTTGATGGTCTTTTTAATCACTTTTTTAGGAGCAGCAGACTTTTTAACGACTTTTTTCTTTGTGATAGATTTACGCGAAGCTGTAGCTTTAGACGGTTTTTTCTTGTCTTTCTTTTTACCGGTTAATGTTTCTGCTATTCGCTTGAGAATACTTTTCGCCATTGAATTTTTCCCCTTTTCTATTAATTTTTTATTCACTCTTATCAGTGGTTATAAACTTTTCTTTCAAATCCTGCATATTCCGCAGCAATAGTGTCACTTGTTGAGAATCGTTGTTCTCTTGAGCGACTTTAATTTTTTGTTTAGTATTGGCAACAATATTTTTCCAATGTTTTTTACTGAACTTATTTAATATAAGCTCAAAGTCCTCTTTCAACACTTGTTGATTGAAGCTTAAAACTCTTTTTGTTACTTCTTGTTGCGAATCTTTATCTAATGTTGACCAAAACTCTCTGAACGTTAATTCAGGGTTATTTTTTTTCTTCTCGATAAGCAGCTGCAATAATTGTTTGATTGGGGAGTTTAATAACTCTATAGCAAATGTATACTTAGCTATATCTATTTTTTCAAACAAAACTATTAGCGAGCTAAAAAACTTATCTTCTATGGTCCACTTGTTTGGAGCAGGTTCATTTTCATTTGCGTTATCCGCTGGATCTACGGGCCGTTGTTTTTGGTGCGCTTTTCGCAACTCTTTTGCAAGAGTATCAAATGGTACGTTGAGTGTAACTGCCGTTTCTTGTAGAACCATATCCCTTTTTAGTTGGTCCGGGATTTGCCGAATAATGTCAATGATTTTATGCACGGTTTCTAGCTTTTGTTTTAACGTTTTCTGCGAAAAATCACTGCTAGAATGCTGAATGAAAAAATCAACAATTCCATGCGCCTGTTCAATCAATGGTTTTAATGAACCTCCTTGCATCAAAAATGATGCCGGATCTTCCTGGCTAGAAAGTCCAATTACCTTAAGCTCCATGTTAACATTCCAGCACGATTCAGTCAATCTTAAAATGGCTTTTTGTCCAGCAGAGTCCCCGTCATAGAGGACATATAAGACATCTGCATACCTGGATAGGATCGTAAGGTGTTCAGGGGTACATGCTGTACCCAATGTTGCTACCGTGTTTTGATAGCCATATTGGCGCAGGGCGATGCAATCCGTATAACCTTCGACTAATATGATGTAATTGCTGCTTTGGATCGCTCTTTTGGCGATGTTCAGCCCAAAAAGAATGGATCCTTTGGTAAAGAAGGGGTTTTCTTTAGAGTTATAGTACTTTGGCCGATCGTCGTGAGGAAGGAATACCCGGCCTCCAAATGCGCAAAACTGTCCAATATTGTCAGTAATAGGGAAGATGATCCGCTCCTCAAAAGGAGAATAAAGAGTTTTTTTACCTTCTTGAAGGATATTGGCGTTCATGAGATCAAGAGCAATAAAGCCTTCTTTTTGTATAAACGAGGTTAGAGACTTGATAGAGCGTTGGCCTCCGGGAAAATAGCCTATAGAGTAGGTTTTAATCGTGTCAGAGGTAAACCCGCGATCTGTGAGGTAATCCATCGCTTTACTTGATTTGAGAAGGGTCTTATGACACCATTCTGTAACCAACTCACAAAGCTGAAAATACTTCTTTTTCTTATCAAGGGTTTCAGTTGTTGGCGTCTCTTTAAGGAGCTCCTCTGGTGGTTGCAGGTTATATCGCTCTGTTAAGAGCTTGGCGGCTTCAATCTGGGTACAGTTTTCAAGCTTAGCGATAAAGCCAATTACATCACCACTCTCATGACAGCCAAAGCAGTAAAAGATGTCACGATGGGGGGATACAGTAAACGAACCGGTTTTTTCGGAGTGGAAAGGGCATGAGCCTTTCATGTAGGTGCCGGCAGGCTTAAGTGTAATATGCTCGCTAATAACATCGGCTATGGGGAGGTTAGATTTTATAAAGTTAAATAGGTTCATAGCTATAATGCTTCGCTTTTGAAAAGAAAGTAGAATATATCAAAATTATTACTCCGGTGCCCACGATGCTCAAACCAATCGCTTGAGGGACCGTAATAAAGGAGTTTAGCCGCTCTAAATCATCCCGTACAAACTCCATCAGCGAACGCTCTGCACCAATAAATACTAAGCAAAGTCCAAATAATTGGCCCGGCTTGCGTAAGATTGGCTGGAAAACAAACCTGATAATAAAAAATAACGATATCAAGGTTAAGGCACTATAAATCTGTGCTGGATGAAGCGGGATGCCTAAAGGCGCTAAACAGTCAGGGTTGAGATACGTAATCGCCCATGGCAATGAGCTTGGTTTTCCATAGCAGCATCCTGCAAAAAAACAGCCGAACCGCGAGATGCCGATCAATAATGGAGTATAAACACCAGCCAGATCTAATACGGGCCATACGGGTACGTTAATCGCTTTCAAATAAAGAGGCACAAAAATCGCTATGGCGACGACTGCCCCAAGTAATGATAAGCCACCATCCCATAAGGCAATAATATCCCAAAGGCCTTGAATGTCGCTAGTGTGGGTTAAAAGGTATAAAATTCTGCCACCAGCAATCCCAACCAGTGTTCCCCACGTGATAACCCCAATAAAACTATCGGCTGATATAAACCGTCTACGCAGCCAATTTCTCATACCAAAGAATGTAAATGCTAGTATGCCTACAAAGATACAGAGGCCATAATTATTTAAATAAAATGGACCATAGATATGACAAATATTTGGAATCACAACCTCACCTCAACGATTAAGTTTTGTAAATAATCAATTTACAATAAGCTTTTTATGAATATAGCGCTAAAAACAAAAAATTGCATAATTATTTTTCAATAGTGACAGTAATAAACCTAAAGTGTCCTCGAGAGAGAAGAGTTGGAGATGATGAGGAAAATATTAATAGTGTCTCTCCAGGTTTTTCTGCACGAAAACTGTAACTATGAATGATAGATTGTTGATCAGCGTTATAGAGTCTTTCCTTTACCAAGGGAAGAGTGGGCTCAACAGGTGACATACGACTTAATATATGCTCTTCCTCAGATGGACATTGATTAAATCTTTTGAGTGTTAATAGTTGATCCACTGCCAGGCTTATTTTAGTAGGTGCTTTACTTATAAGGAAAACACGCTCACTTGAGGTTATAGCGCTGAGGTTGCCAGCTAGGAGTCCTATTAGTAGGTAAAAAATTGTAATACTTCTATTCATGATTTATTTTTCGATAATAACGTTGATTTGTTTGATTTCATATTGCTCTAAAAGGCCGTTATTGATTTTAATGGCTACTGTTATGGTGGTTTTACCAGGCTTAATAGCATTGAAACGATATTCAGTCCGGTATAAGTCAGGTTGGGCTGCAGGACCGACAAGAATAAGGTTTTTATTCGATGTTTTTTGTAAAAGCCCTTGGTTGCCAGAACCAAACTGCATTATTAAGCTACGTCCTACATGCATAGCAACAGGTTTAACTTGTTGGTGAGCATCAATAGTTTTATTTAATTGTTCTTGTGCCTTCCATAAAGCAACGTCATCATAGAGTGCTGCTCTATCGATGAACTGATTTCTAGCAAAAAGAGTAATAGAACACAATAAAAGTAAAATTAATAGAATATTCATAAGTTTTCCCCCTCAGGTTATGAGGTTATAAGTATACTATAGATATAAAACCTATGCAAAAGTGCTAAGGTAGTGCATTGGTGCCGCAAATGTTTAGGTGTTTTCTCAGCATTGAGAGTTCGTCATTGGTATAGCAGGTTTCAAAGGTAGGATTACTCGGTTCGCTTGCTGCGGGGTTGCATAAGAGCTTGTTAATAATAGTATCTTTGGTTGTTGTTTTTCTAGGGTGACGTTTGTTTGGAGGTTGTAACAGTCTATCGGAGTGTTCTTGTAGTGGTTGGAGTAGGGTGGTGGGGTACAGTCTAACGAATGGGAGAATAATAAGAACATAGTTGATATCGCCTTTTTCAACTCCTTCTTTGTATATGGGTAATGCAAAGTGGGTTGCCGATGAATGGGCATTAATCGTTGATATCGCTAAGATGGAATAAAGTAGGCGATTCAAGATGGTCCTTTGGTGCTAATGAGCGGCAGAAAGTGCTGATAGATGCTGTTCGAGTGCCTTTTGTTCATCCTCTTCTAGGTTGGCTGTAAAAAGGTGAAGAGAGTGATTGATCATAAATGGGTCACGGAGCATTTTGTTGATAAGTCTATCTTCGACATCGGGTTGTCGGCTTTCCCAATAGTCGTTTACAATGTTTTGTCTTAACTCTAGCGGATATTCAAAAAGTTTAACACGCTCCTCAAAAGTGAATCGTCGTAGTGGTTTTTCTAGTAGAGCGTCGGACTGGTCAATAAACGTAGTACGAACACTTTCCAGTTGCGATGCAAATTGGGGGAGTATGCGTATAACACCGGAAACATCATTGTGTTCAATTCTGTTTTCAAGGGCTTCAGCTTGAAATGGGACTATGGGAGTTTGTTTGGGGGTGGACAAGGTTGTTACAAAGAACAGAAGATAGAATAGTTTTTTCACAAAGGGATCCTGATGTTTGTTTACGATGATGTAATAGTGCTAAAAAATTTTGTTTTAATGAAAGGGAGGAGTATTTTTTTGGTAAAGAAGTAACCACCAATAGCGGTCCCGCTCAATAAGAGAGCTATACCATAAGGGCGATAATCAACCTCGGGATATTCAATGGTAGAGATATACGGGATATGAGTTAGATCATTTTCAAGTTGTATGCTTTGGACTTTATGATTGAATTTCAATATAAGAGTGTAGGGATCGTCACCATGCAGTGATAATCTTTCTACCTCAAACTTTTCACACAATAAAGAAAGCTCAGGGAGGTACATAGAGAGCATCTTTGCAAGATGTAACTGCGGAACTCGGATATTGCTGGATGATAGTTGATAATAGAATGCGAATGCAAGATCATCATGAAAGGTTGTCGGATCAGTATCACCATCGAACTTATTGGTATCAATCGTGATCGAACATTGAGATACTAATTCATCTTTTTGGTTATGCTCTAACGGTTTAACTATTGATGTAAATAAGCTTAATATTCCAAGTATTAACAACTTGTTCATTCGTTCTCCTATTTTGACTTTCTATGTTCGTGTTTAGTTTAAAGTGTTTGATTAGTCAGTCAAGATCGGAACAGCTTAGGTACTCTTAATTAATTCTTTAGATCTAAAGATTAATAACGAAATAGCAGCAGGAGTCATCCCTGGTATCAACATTGCTTGAGCAATAGTGTCAGGCTTATGGTGATTAAGTTTTTCCTGTAACTCTTTAGAAAGACCGCATATCGTTGCAAACTGTAAATCCATAGGAATGCTCATTTGGCGGTATTTTTGTGCCTTGCGAATCTCTTTTTCTTCGCGAATCAAGTATTCATAATACTTAATATCCGCATAAATATTAATGACCGTGCGATCAGCGAGGGTTTCAGGAGTTAAAGCCCGGATAGCTTCCTTATTACAGGTAAGCTCGCCAAACATTCTGAGTAATTGGCCGGTGTTATACTTACTTCTTAGATCAGAAACAATCTTATTAACCAAGTTCTTTTCTTTACAGAAATCAAAGTACAATTGTTCATCAATCAACCCGAGGGTGTACCCTTTATCGGTAAGTCGTGCAAAAGCATTATCCTGCCTGAGCGATATTCTGCGCTCAGCACGGGACGTAAACATGCGATACGGTTCATCTACCCCAAGCGATACAAGATCGTCTATCATGACGCCAATATAGGACTCTTCTCGTGAAAGAGTAAATTCTGGCTTGTTATTAATTTTTAAGTGAGCATTTATTCCGGCGATTAAGCCTTGTCCTGCAGCTTCTTCATAGCCGGTGGTGCCATTGATTTGTCCGGCAAGAAATAGGCCTGAAATTTCTTTTAATTCAAGAGTATGCTTGAGTTGTTCGGGATGAACAAAGTCATACTCAATTGCGTACCCAGGCTTGGTTATAACCGCATTCTCAAAGCCTTTAATGCTTTGTATATAATCTAATTGGACATCAAGGGGCAATGAAGTAGAAAGGCCGTTAGGATAGAGCTCATCAGAATCAGCACCTTCAGGTTCTACAAAGATATGATGTGAAGCTTTGTCGGCAAAACGGGAGATTTTATCTTCAATAGAAGGGCAGTAGCGTGGGCCTATACCCTCAATTTTACCACCAAATAATGCAGACTTGCTTAAGTTGTCATGAATAACTTTGTGTGTATTTGCATTGGTATGAGTGATATAACAATCATGGGTATTGGAAACTTTGTGAGGATAGAACTCAAATAAGTATTCTAGCTCATGAGAGTCTTGGCGTTCCATCTTGCTAAAATCTACACTTTCTTTTAAAAGACGGGGCGGTGTTCCTGTCTTGAGGCGTCCCAGCTTGAGTCCAAGCTCTTTGAGCTGTGGAGACAAGGAGTTAGCAGCCTGTTCATCACGGCGTCCACCAGGTTGGCTTTCTTGGCCGATATGGATAGTTCCTTTAAGAAAGGTACCTGTGGTAACGACTACTGATGATGCATAAAATTCTTGATTGTTTTTGGTGATAACACCAGTAATTTGTTTATCGTCGTTGATAATAACGCTGTCGACCATATCACTTACAATAGTGAGGCTTTCCAAAGCTTCAAGCTTTTCGCGACTTAATTGAGCGTACTTATCTTTATCGATCTGAAGCCTTAGGCCTTGTACAGCCGGACCCTTTTTGGTGTTGAGCATGCGGGCTTGAATGTACGTTTGAGTACAGAGCTTAGGCATAAGCCCACCAAGCGCACTGACCTCGAATACAATATGGCCTTTGCCCAACCCACCAATTGCTGGGTTACATGGCATCCAACCAATTTTATTCTTATCTAAGGTTATTAAGAGGGTATGAGACCCCATAGTCGCAGCAGCATGAGCAGCTTCGATTCCTGCATGTCCGCCACCGACCACGATGACATCAAATGTATTATTAAATGACTTAGTATTCATGAAATGAAAATGTGCCTTATATATATTGGACTTAAAAAGAGATAGGAACTCTAAAATAAGAATATTCTAGAGTTCCTATTATATCAATTAGTGAGCGTGAGGATTTTTCTTAAGGAACATAATGTTTCCCTTAATCCTTGGCTTTAAAACATCTGTTGGAAGTGTTTCAACAGGATACTTCTTCATGAAGTGGTCTTTAAGATTAAGCAATTGCCCTTTAAACTTCTGTGCTTCAGGTGGAGCATCCTTTTGAAGTTTTGTTTGCAATCGAGCAAGCTCTTGTACCAACTTCTTGATTGTCTTAGTTTCTCTGTTTTCTTTTACAAAAACATAGATATCTTGAAGACCATCCTTAACATTTCCTTCCTTATCAACAATTATCTCTAAGGCCTTATCTGCATACTCTGCAAATGGCATGTTAGGATCGGTATTTAAGATCTTGATAGCCATTCCAAGCATCCAGTCGTAAGGATTTTCGAGCTCAGACTTAAATGTTTTGTCGAAGTTTTTAATAAGGTCCAACATCTTACGTTGTTTCTTATTCTTATCAAGGAAGTCATGGAACTTTTCTAAGCCAGGTAACGGCTTCCCATTTTCACCTTCCATAAGTTTCATCCACTCTGTAAAGTAGTAGTACAATGGCTTAGTATCTTTCTTATCCAAGAACTCCTCAAGAAGAGTTAAGAATCGAGCAACCTTATCAATTTCAGGGAATAGTGCTGTATTATTATTATCTCTAAACACAGAGACAATAACACCCGTGTAGTGAGCTATAGGCTTTTGCTTAGCGACAATCGTATTGAAAAATTCATTACTCATGCCGTCAACAAGAACCGGAAGACACTCTCTATTATAAGCAAGGCAGCCGTTAAATACTGCTTCCATAATTTGGTCACGACTTTCTCGGATCATGCCAGCTTGTTGTTCAGGAGTGAAAACACCCACGGCAGCAGCAATCTCTTCCTTAGAAAGAGGTTTACATGATGGGTTTATTTTTTTATAGAGGCAACCCAACTCTTTTGGTATGTTTGCATGACCAGCCATTTGTGCAGCATTCATAAAAATAGCCAAAGCTTCACCAGTTTCCTGGGTAAGATCTTTTGGTGCAGCAGAAATATGCTGGGTCATAACACCGGTCGATAATGTAATCATCAACAAGCTTAATAGTTTTTTCTTCATAAGTAGTCCTTTCCACTTTAATATTCTTCAAATAAAAATATCGCCATTGTATATATTTAGGCGATATAGCACGTAAAACTTAATTCTTTATGCTAATAATAGTTTAAAATATTGCTTCAATAAAGTCAAAGGGATCCTCCTATTGGGCGTTTTGGGCTTGCTAATAAGGAAAAATGGCGGTAGGCTAAAAGGGCTGTTTTAACGTAGAAAAGTCTTAATTTTGGGGTGGCAAATCGCATGATATATGCTCTTTCACGTGTTTTAATCAATCTTCATACTGGTTTTAATGTATTACATTATGTCAGTTTTCGCTCTATAGCGGCACTCCTATCTGCCTTGATTCTTTCTATTCTAGTGGGAAACTGGTTTATATACCTGGCACAGCGGCAATTTCGGTCAAAACAGCGAGAGTATACTCCTGAAACTCATCAGTCTAAAAGTGATATGCCTACCATGGGTGGATTGTTTATCCTGTTTGTAGTCAGTATTACCACACTGTTTTGGTGTGATTTGAGTAATAGATATATTTGGATTTTCCTCTTTACGCTTTGGACTTATGGGGTTATAGGCTTTTTTGATGACTGGTCAAAAATAAAGCAGAAACAGGGCATTTCCGCTCGTTCTAAGATTCTTTTACAGGCAGGAGCGGCATTACTGATCAGTGTGCTCTTGGTTTGGTGGGGTGGTCTCAATACAACCTTGTCAGTACCTTTTATCAAGAGTTTTTCTCCTCAATTAGGAGTGTTTTTCATTCCATGGGCTTTATTTGTCTTGATTGGAACCAGTAATGCAGTGAACCTGACTGATGGCCTTGATGGTCTAGCGATTGGCTCTCTTATTCTTAATTTTGCTACATTTGCATCGATTTGTTATCTGGCTGGTCATACTGTGATATCGGCCTACCTGGGTATTCCATTTGCCCATACTGCAGAGCTAACAGTAGTTGGAGGAGCGCTCGTGGGTGCTTCCCTGGGATTTCTCTGGTACAACTCCTATCCTGCACAGATTTTCATGGGTGATGTAGGTTCATTAGCACTTGGCGCAGTTTTAGGTCTGATGGCCCTGATGAGCAAGCAAGAAATGCTCTTACCGATAGCTGGAGGTCTTTTTGTTATCGAAACCCTCTCTGTGATCATCCAGGTTGCCTCTTTTAGGCTATTAGGACGTCGATTTTTCCGAATGGCGCCTATTCATCATCATTTTGAGCTAATTGGATGGAAAGAAGCGAAAATAACGGTCAGATTTGGCATTATTACCTTTATTCTGTGTCTTATTGCTCTTATTACCCTAAAAGTACGTTAAATTGCAAATTTAGGCCTTTTTTGACCCATTTGGGGAGGTTGTTTGGATGTTTTTTTTATGTACATTGGCATGTCTGTTTTTCATTACCGAGAACATTTTGAACTGGAGCCCCCATCCAACACTGACTGTGAGGGTTTGAGAGTTACTCCTGGTTTGGCTGCTTGGCTTAATAAGGGCACATGAACAGATAAGGGCAAACTGCTGAGCGAACTTTTTTGCTACATTAAATACACTAACAGATGGTTGAATTGCTGCCAGTTTACTCATCATATCGTTAAATGACCGGTTTTCGCGATTATCCTTTAAAAAGGTATATAAGTTCTTACAATTGGTATCGGTTTGGATGTGAGGTTTGAGGTATCCCATCCATATGTCAAAATGTGTTGATAATGACTCATCCTTGTCCATATTGCAAAAATCAATACAGGCCTGAATGAATACCGGATCCATCTTAAGAAAGACTGTATCTCGAAACTCATTTGGCAATGCCGGAAGGATCATAACCGTATCAACCTCTTTTTTATCAAAGGTTGGTATAGCCTGAGGAGGCTTATTATGCTTGAGCGCTGTTTGCTCCGGAGCTTTTTTTGTCTTTGGCTTTCCAAAGAATGCTGAAGTGAGGAATATACTGATCAGAATACCGATCGAAATGAACTTTTTCATTTAAGACCCCCATCTTTTTTATAATGACTAATTGTATATCATTTTTGCATTAGAAGGGGGTTTTGTCAATTCACTCGTCGTAGTAACTTTTGAGTTTGACCCATTTAGAGAAGCAAATTTGTCCCAAGTTTGAGGTGGGGTACAGTGATGTTTTTTCTTTGAGGACAATGCCATCACAAACGATGCCATATGTGTGATCGAATGCTTTTCGAACCAGCTTGTTGGTGTTAGTCCAAGATAGAGCTTTTTGGAGTGGTGCGAGCATGATACCCTCTTGTTTTGCGATAGTAGCTGCAATTTTCATTCGTTGCTCTATAGGCATGTCAGGGATCATGACATCCAGCAGGATTAACTGTCCTGAGTGAGTGTCACTACCAGCAAGGATGGTTGGAATTTTGCGCCTGCCTTCAGTCGAAACGAGCTCAAGGTCAAGATCGTATTCCGTTGTATTGGTAAGCATTGAGGTTAAGATATCTTGGGGTAGCTTGTTTCCGTGTCTGGTAAAGAACTCACCATTTTCACGAACCACTCGCCATCCATCAAACTTTGGTTGAGCCCAATATTTATCTGGAGTGATATTACTTATCAGAGGTATCGGTTGCGGAGGATAACGCATTGTAAAAACCCATTTCGCGAAATTTATCTCTAATTTCGGTATATAAATCGTAGGATATAGCCGAGTTGAGTTCATCATCGGTTTTATCCTTTAAAAACTTTTCTACTTCTTTAATAAATAGGTCGTATGCTCCGGCCTGTTTATAATCAAACTTGTGAATGACTTGATCATCATACTGTTCTGGCTTGATGACATCGTCACCCATAATTCCAAAAAAGCTTTTATCCCCCTTTTCATGAACAATATAAGTTGGAAGTCCTGCAAAGGGGAGTTGGTCAATAGTGAACCCTTTTTTTAAGGCAGGGACTTTCTTTTTTTTCTTTTCTCCAGACTTGCCACCACCAATGTAACCAAATTTTGCAGCAGCAAAGAAAATTGCCCGTGTTAGACCTAAACTTTTTGATTCAGATTCAGTATATCCAAGTCTTTTTGCAACACAGTAATAAAACGCTGCACAGATTGGAAATCTGTTAATAAAATATTTTCTTTCTGCCATGAGTTGTTCCTTATTAAGAGTTGTGATCTTTATATAATTTAAACTATCACATTAGAATTATTGATTGCAATAGAACAAAAAAAGCCTCTGTTTAACAGAGGCTTTTAGGGGTAGGTAATTGTTTAGTTTAACCTGGCAACATGTTATATGCTTTATAGCCAAGTTTGGCGGTATGTTTTGCACCAAAACGTAAGGGCCATGTCCATCGCGATGTTAATGCCCACTCGATTCCGTTTAGGAATCTAACCTTAAGTTTTAAGAGAGTTCGTAATCCATTAATGCGATTTATATACTCCTGGGTAGACTGCAGTTCTTTTTCCAGCTTGTGCATAGCTTCAGAGTTACTTTTATCGGTGTGTTCTATTTTGAATTGTATAGCTTCTATATTTTTTTGTTGTACTTGCGATAGTAAGGTTAGCTGCTCGCTCAGTAGTTCGTTAATTTCGAAGATAAAGTTTCTCATGCCACTATATCCCTGATTTATATTTACATTTACCATTGAAGGATTGTGGAGTGTTTCTGCGTATCTAAATAACGTATCGCTCATGATTTCGGTAGCCATAAGGTTGGCCAGTTCTTTTTGTCGTTCTGGTGAAAGATTTACTTCAAGAAATTCAAACGACTCCATAATTAAATTACTCAGTATGCTTTGTTGTTCTTTAGCCGATGTAGATACTCTTTGTAACAGTTCATTCAAGTCGGATCCTAGATAAGAGGTTATAGCCTCTGCGCCACTAGTAAACATATTGTTTTTTACTTTTAAACTAGCACTAAGCAAATGGGCAATCCATTCTTCAGTAATGATTTCAGCTTGAGTTTTAATATCGCTGAAATCTACACAATCAATATCATTGCAATGAGCTCTAAATGCACTAAGGGTAGCCTTTTCAATGATTTCATGAACCACGTCACTTTCTTCATCACTATCTAGATCCAAAACAGGTCCTTCAATAGGATCAAAAAATTCTTCAACAGTTTCTTCTACAATCTCATCTGGTCCACCAGCATAAAGGCCAGATATTACACTAAGGCCCAGTAGGAGATAAAAAAGTGTTTTTTTGTTCTTCATAAACCCAATCCATTTAATAGTAAACTTTATTATTGTTAAACTATCACATTGGGTTCTGGTTGTGCAAGAGAATAAGAAAAAACCCCTGATTAACAGGGGCTTTAACGGTTATTTACAGATATTTAAGTTTTAAGCTACTAGCTTGTAGCCTCTATAGGCAAGCTTAGCAGAGTTTTTGGCTGCAAAGCGGAATGCCCAGGTCCAACGGGAATTAGCTGCCCAGTCAATACCGCTCAAGAGGTTTACCTTGATTGACAATATCGTACGAATTGAATCAATGTAGTCCTTGTATTCTTGAGTGGCTTCAAGTGCATCCTCGAGCTTTTTCACTGAAAGTGGGTATTCAGCATTAACAGACCTTAATTTTACTTTAATATTTTTTATATTTTGAGCTTGCACGAGAGATATTAAAGTAAACTGATTGTTTAATTTGTTTATTTCTTTAATAAGATTTTGCATGCCTTTATAGCCTTCATGCATTGCGATATCGATTACTGAAGGACCCTGCAGGCTTTTTGAATATCTGTAGAGTGTTTCAGTAATGATTTCGGTAGCCATTAATGCAGCAAGTTCCTCTTTTTTTTCTGTAGTTAAAAGGACCTCGGCAGCATCTAACGATTCAATAATAATATCCTGTAGGACTTTATTTTGTTCTTGGGCAGACTCAGAAATTTTTTGAGGCAACATAGTTAAGTTGGCACCCATATACACAGCAATAGACTGAGCCCCATTGTCATCAATTATTTTTTTAACACCTAATCCAGCGCTTAAAAGGTGTCCAATCCACATTTCAGCAATAATTTCTGATTCTTGGAAAGCAAAATCTTCACAGCTGATTTCCTCACTGTGGGCGTTGAGAGTATTAGTTACAGCTAGCTGAATAAAATCACTGATTGACTGACTTTCTTCAGAGGCTGTGTCGTTGGTATTACTTATAGTAGCCTCAATAGCAACAGCCGTACTTCCCGGCGTGTTAGCAAACAGGCCAGATACGGTACAGAGTGCGAGCAAAAGGCTCCAGAGTATCTTTTTGTTTTTCATAATAATACCTTTCAGTTTGACATTTATTGTATAGTATTTAGGTAAAAAGGTCAAAAGGGTACGCTAGGTGAGGCTTTTGGTATTTTTTCTTCGTTGGTAGCCAAACATAAGGATGCCTACAGATAGAAGTGCTAAGTATCCTGTGAGAGGTGCTAATGAGTACTTAAAAATACTGTTTATTGTAGTTAACAGAAGGATTGCACAGCAAATTGTACCTAGGACTGCTACCACAGTGATCATTCCACCTGTTTTTTGTTGTCTAATACGGACAAACAGGAGTGCTAGGGTGCTTATTGCATAAGCGACGGTACATCCTAAAGCGGCAAGCTGCTGTAGAGGGATTTGGTAACCATTTGTAGAGAATAGGTAAATAAAATAGAGTAAAGCTTCTGCTAGTACGCACATCCAGGCGATATGGTATCGGTTGAGCTTGGAAAAGGTATTAGAGAATATGGTTAATTTGTCTTTAGCTAGGATATATAGATTCCAGTTAACACTAAACAAAATTCCGTACGATCCTCCAAGAGCTGATAAAGCGACCGATGACTGCAAAAGCCATACGATTATATTTTTTGCTGGAAAAGCCCAGATAGTGGAGTATAAAAAAAGTGATAAGCCATCAAAGTACGGTGTAAACATGAGAAGGTCAGGGTTAACTGCTGCATAAAAGGCTGCCTGAAAGAGCATGGTCATAGAGAGCACCCCTAAGAACGATAAAATTACCGCTCGAGCAGCGTTTTTTTCTGGGTTAGCCATAAGCCGATAAAGTGAACAACTTGCTTCAAATCCTGTAAATGCGTATAAAACAAGAGGAATTGTAATGTATAAGCCTTTGATGTCCATGTTAGACGGTGTAAAGTTTGCTGGATTGAAAGAAAAGAAGCCGATTCCTACGATCGCGACAATAGGGATAACTTTAAGGATCATGAACAGAAGTTGGATATATTTACCTGTTTTGAGACCCAACAGGTTTAGTAACGTGAATCCAATGATACCTATAAAATCTATAGTTAAGATATTGAAATTTTGCATCCAGGGAATGAGCTCTTGGAGGAGAGAGAATCCAAAATGTAGCATCAATGCTCCAGAAGAGAGTTTTCCTAAAAAGTAGCTCCATGCTGCAATAAATCCGGTCAATTGATTGATTTGGCTTCCAAAATCATAGAACGAACCTCCCGGGACTCTTCTGAGTAGGTAGGTTAACGAGAGAATGAGCGGGAGTATCAAAAGCCCGACCACTAAGTAAGATATAGGACTTAGCGCTCCGGCATAGAGGCTTAACACCACTGGGTTTAAAAATATACCAGCTCCAAGCATGATATTCATATTAATCATGATCGCACTGGACAGGGATAACTTATAGGGAGATGACATGAGTACCTCTGAGTAAGTTAAAAATCTTTGTTTCAGTATAGAATCTTATGATTATACCAGCAAATACCCACCATTTAGTACTAATAGGAGACAAACTGTCAATTAAGGTCATCTAGTTGGCTAACAAGTACAGTGCAATTGATCCAGCAACGGCAGCGTTAAGGCTTTCCGTATGACCCGGCATTGGGAGTGTGATTTGTTGATTACAGGTGGCAGACCAGTTACGAGGTAAGCCATTAGCCTCATTACCAATAACGATTAAGCTGTTCTTATCGATAGTAGATGGTTCGGCGCCTTCTTCGACTACTAATGCAGCCAGCTTGATATCACCCTTATTATCGATTAATGTTTGCCAATCCATTTGGAAGACATTAACAGCTGCAATAGCACCAGCAGAAGATTGAACCACTTTAGGATGCCATGGATCTACCCCTTCAATACAGACTACCGAATTAAGCCCCATGGCTGCGGTTGTTCTGATCAAGGTTCCCATGTTGCCAGGATCGCTTACTTGAGCTAAAACAGCACCCGAAGTAAGGGTGCTTATTTGAGGTTTTTTTGGCATTGCAAAAACTCCAAATATGCCACTAGGAGTCTTGTTTGTACTGATTGATGCCATAATAGATTCAGGAAGGAGAACACATTCAGTATCTTCATAAAATGAGGCTACTTCTTGTGTTTGTTCTGTTACAAACAAGTACTCGAGCTTAGCGTTATTTTCTACCAAGGTGCTAATCGTGCGCATTCCTTCAGCAATAAATTGGTTAGCAATGTGTCGATGCTTGCTATAGTGTAATTTTTTAACTTTTTTAATGAGTTGATTTTGAGGAGATTCAATTGAAATCATATTTTATCCATCAATATTAATTCTCGTAAGCGTTGCATACGCTGGATCATGTGATGCAGGTTGTGATGCGTTGCAAGCGTGAGAGCGGTTATTTCTTTAGCTTTAAATAAATGGTGAATGTATGCACGTGAATAATTTTTACAGGTTGTGCACTCACAGGTTGGATCAATAGGACTAAAGTCGTACTTATACCGACTATTAAGGAGTTTTAATTCGCCTTCATGAGTAAAGAGGGCCCCGTGTCGTGCCGCACGAGTTGGATGGGAACAGTCCATGGTATCAATTCCACCGGTAACACACTGTTCAATTGAGTTTAAGTCGCCAATACCAAGCAGGTGGTTTGGTTTATCATAAGGGAGCATTGGAACGACATAATCGATCAATTCAAAGAGTTCTTGATGGTTCTTACCCAGGCTTCCACCAATAGAGAATCCATCAAAATCAAGCGTGCTCAGATACTCACAGCTTTCTTTTCTTAACTGTTTATCAACACCGCCATGAACAACGGCATATAGTGCCTGATTGTTTACATTTTTTTTATGTTCATCAAGTGATCGTTTTTCCCATCTGTGAGTACGATCTAATGAGGCTTTAAGTTTACGTGGTGAGATCGTGTACGGTGGTAACTCGTCAAAGGGGATAATAATATCTGCACCAAGGTCTTTTTGTGCTTGGATAGAGGTTTCCGGTGTCAGTAGAATCTTATTTCCATCACGATAGGACCTAAATAAAACGCCGTCCTCATTAATCTTAAGTACAGATCCTTCATGCTTTTTATTACTACGGCTTTTCAACTCATCTTTGACATCGCCTTGAGCCAAGCTAAATACCTGAAACCCACCAGAGTCGGTGATAATAGGGTTTTTTCTATTGAGGAATTTATGTAGTCCACCAGCCTGTTTTATCAGCTCTGTACCAGGTTGCACCATTAAGTGGTACGTATTACAAAACATGAGCTGAAGGCCCAGCTCATCGGCTGTATGGCTATCTAAAGCCTTAAGAGTGGCATTAGTTCCAACCGCAACAAAACTGGGCGTATCAATAACACCATGTGGTGTATGTATACGCCCAACTCGAGCTTTTGATTTACTTGACTGATGTATCAGTTCAAATTTAAATGAAGACGTTATATTATTTTCCATGTATTAAGTATAGCACAACGTAATAGCAATGTTTACTTATTCTCTGAGGTATTCATCACATGAAATGGTTTACGTGGAGCATCTGGAGCGTAAAAAGTTTGTTTGAGTGCCTCCATTACATCACTACAGTCTAATACCTCCCACATCGGCACCTTGTTTAGTACCTTACCATCTGGTGCTTTTGTTACCAGTGCTGACTGATCCCGGCTTATGGAAAGACACATTTCAGCCATTTTAAACAGCTTCCATGATTCATATTTTTCTTTTTCAATATTATCGTCACCCCATGGTTGGACAGAGGTGATAGCTAGTGTGCTGAGTAGGAATGCAAATAAAATTCTTTTCATTGGATTTTCTTATTGAGGTTTATTTATCAGATGATGTTTGAAATTCAGAAAGGCCTATTCCTTCTTGAGACAAGAAAAAGGCGTGTAAAATATTTCTGCAATCATATCTCCAGAAAGGCAGTTCTACATCAATGCCAGATGTTTCATTAGGATCTTTAGGCATCATTTGAACACACATTGCTGCTCGAGCTGCCAGCATTTCTTTTGCATGTCTTGCTTTTTCAAAGGCTAACCTTTGTTTTTCAACGTCTAGTCTTTCATGATCAACACAGCAAAATTCTTCTTCCTCTTCTACTGGCTCTCCAGAAGGTTGAATAGAGGTGATAGCGAGTGAGCTGAGTAATAATGCGAATAAAAATTTTTTCATGGATATTTCCTTATTGTGTTTAGATAGTGTTATTATTTCTTAGTTCTTGTAGAGCTAAAGGATAGTTTTTTAGTACTGCTTGAAAAAATCTAGGTCTTAAGCTATTCGTTAGCTTTATCAGTGCAGTTATACCTTGCATATCTTTTTGGCTAGCACTAGCTTGCCAGGATCCCCTGAAAGAGGCTATATAATCGAACATGGCAAGATTCCATCGTGTTTCTATTGCTTGTACTCCCAGAAGTCTTTTTTCTGCGATTTTTGATATACATCCAGTAACTTCTTCAAAGTTTTCTAGCTCACCGAGTTCTTGCATAAGCTCTTGTTTTGAGGGTGCTGTGAACTCTTGATTGTGTAGGTCATCAGGAGTATTCATTGGGTGAGTGTAGCTTGTTATTGCGATATTCAGTAGCAATAAAATAAGACTTTTTTTCATTAATGGTTTCCTCATCATATTGTTTATATGCAATTAATCGTATCTTATTGGTAAGGTTTTGCAACAGGGGTGTGGCATTTTAGCGGTGATTAATAAAGTATTTACTGCCGGTAAAGACTAGTGGGGTAGCTATGAAGAGTGCTATGAGTTTAATGATATAGCTGAGAATCATGATATGTATGATTGAGTGTACGGATCCCCATAGTCCTAGGATGCTAAAGATAATGGTATCCAGCAGTTGGCTTACAATGATAGCACCATAGTTTCGTAGGATTAAGAATCGTCCATTCAACTTGCTTTTGAGCCATTGGTAGAGGATGTACTCTACCTTGATAGCGGTTAGGTATGCTACTAAGGAGGCTAGGATGATACGCGGTGCCATGCCGAGGATCATTTGAAAGTGGGGATGCATGGTATCGTAACAGTTGGGAATATAAAAAAGCTGGATTTGGGTCATGACCAGATAAAACAAAAGGACACTAAAACTAATCCAGATTGTTTTATTGGCGACCTTGCGTCCAAAATACTCTTGAAGAAGGTTTAACGAGAGGTCGCAACCAATAATAAAGGCGTCTGTGCCGGTTACGCATAGTCCAAACAAGAGAATCTGCTTAGAGACAAAAATGTTAGCGATTAAGGCTTGTATGCAAAGGAATGCTACTAATGCTTCTTTGCCAAAGCGTAGGGCGATGATGTTACCAACACTGATGACAATAATGTGGCTGAAGAAAATTAACTCATTAAACATAGTCGTTATGTATTTCTGTTTGATTTAGTTATATATTCACCTCAAGTATATAACATTGATTACTTTCTTGCCAGGGGGTGTACGGGGGATGTTTGACTTTTGATGAGCACTGTTCAAAACTCAAGTTTGTTTTAGGATTTAAAAAAGTAAGGAGAGATATTATGAAAGCTCACTCAACACCACTACACATTGTTGTAGGGTTTTTACTATTATTTAATGCGGCATTAGTTTTTTGGTTTGAATTTATCATGAAGGGAAATACGACAGTTTGGTTTCCGGTTGATTCATTTACCGTGGTCATGTCACTTATTGCTGCGTTTATGATTTTTCGTTCTCGAAGTTAGTTTTGGCTTTTCTCCTAAAGAGAATATTAAACAATATTGGTGACATGGTTATAAAGGCAAGCACTATTAAAATTAAAATGATATGGAAAGAAAAGATATCATCGACTCTTTTGATGGTTCGTAGCTCTTGTCCGGAGTAAGCCAAAATAAATGATATTGGTAAAAGGCCTAAGGATGTTGTCCATATAAAGGTCTGAGTTTTGATGCGTGTTAGTCCCGCTGCGATATTGACAAATGATATTGGTATGAGTGGTATGAGCCGGATCATAAGAAAATAATTATGCCCGTGTGATTGAATCTGTTTTCTAATCCAGAGGATCATGCGGGTTGTATTATTTTGTAATAAATTCTTACCAAAATAGCGAACGAGAAGAAACATGATTGTTGCCGCTACTGTCATAGAAAAGTTGATATAGAAAGTTGCTGTTATAGCACCAAACAAATAGCCACCTGCAATATTGAAAATTGTATCTCCTGGTAATGGGAGCATCGATATTATGATATAGGTTCCTATATATATAAGTACAGATTTAAAGTAGTTTTGTTGGACATATCCACGTAAATGCTTGGCATTTTCTTTTAAAGAAGTGAGCGTAAGGTGTCCATGCCAGTTGTAGTAGTGAAATATATAAAAGATTACTGCGATTATGAATATAACCAGTATCCCAATAAATATTTTATATGATTTCATACTTTCTTCTTTCTCAACAAATAGACAAAATTTCTTTTTCTACAGTAGCGATATAAGCATGGAAAAAGCTATAGTTCTCGTAAAGGATACTCTTTAAATCCTATAAACTGGCATTCTGGCTGCGGTATAACGCCAAAGGATTCGTGGACTTTATCTTGTATAGCGCGAGACAACTGGATTATATCATCAGTTGTAGCATTGCCTTGATTGACCAACATGTTCGCATGTTGATAGGAGACACACGCATCGCCTTTAGAAAAGCAGCCCTTAATACCAATCTTATCAAGATAGTACGCAACATAAATCATTTTTCTTCCATTGCTGACTTCAGTTACTTCATCTTCATGAAAATTTCTAAAGAAACTTCCACAGGTGTTTTTTGAAGGATAGCGGTAAGTTCTGTAACGAATGATTTCATCACTCTTACCACGAGTATAGGCAACTTCAAGATCAGTGGCTTTATGAAGCTTTATGGTTGCAGAAACAAGGTAATGGTTACCTTCTAAAAGCTTAGATTTATTATATCCGTATTCAAACCATTCATTGTCAACGGTAAGTAGTTGTCCGGTTTCTTTTTCTATCACTTCAGCTTCAACAAGAAGCTGGCTAAATAGGCATTTAAAATAATGAAGGTTGATGTAAGCTGCACCGCCGATAGTACTCGGGATTCCACTAAATTCTTCTATCCCCAAGATATTGTTATCAAAGCAGTAGTTGATTAGATCAGCTACAATCACACCAGCACCGGCTTTAACTAATACATCATTGTCAGACTCGGTTACATTAACATCTATAAGTTTTGGTCTGATGACTAAGCCTTGAAAGCCTTCATCGCTAATTAATATGTTAGCACCAACACCAAGGATGAAAATCTCTAACTTATTATCCTTAGCAAAGGTGAGCGCTTGTTGGAATTCTTCAGGAGTTGTTGGTTCACAAAAGTATTGGGCTGGACCACCGGTTTGAAACCAGGTTTTATCTTTTAAGGGGATATTTTCTAATATATTCATTTGTTTCTTTATTCTTTGAGCTAAGTTATTTTTCTTAGTTTATCAAAAAATAGTATTTTTGTATCTTAAGTAGATTTTTCAAGGGTGATGCTTAGAAGGTTGTTTCTAAGAAAAAAAAAGGCCCCGAAGGGCCTTTCTGTTTAACTATTCAACTTCAATTGGTTGATACCGTTTTAAGCGCGCTTCCAAGTACTTGATACGATCGCTCAGTTCTTGGTTGCCACTATAGAGGTATGAGTTGATTGTAAATTTCTTTTTCATACAATACAACATTGCTTTTCCGGCTAGTTTGCCAAGCATGCTCATATTAGGATTTTCTAAATGTTTTTCTCCTGTTTCCCAGAGTTCCATATTGAACTCTTCGCGTCCTTCTTCAAATTGAAGATAGTCGATTAGGCTTTGAGTTGCTTTGGTATTATAAGCAGCAGCAAGGTCAGTATCTTTTTGGATATGCTTTAATGCGCGTGCCCAAACGAATGCGACTACTGCATTAGGAGTGAGTGCGATGAGGCTTTGTGTCAAGATGTGACGATCTTTAACCCAACGTTTTCCGTACTCTTTATAATATTTTAGGCCAGTTGCAGTGATTGCTTTCTTGGCAGCAATAAGACCATGCTCTGTAGCTTCCTTAACAGTTGCTACAATTCCATTAATAGTTTCTTGAGTAACGGCTTGGCCTACTTCTAGTTGTTTAGTTAGTTCTGCTTCTAAGTTGATGCTTGTCGTTGTATTTGATTTTAAGAGTTGGTAGGTAATGAGACCAACTGCAATTTCTGCTAATCCGAATGCTAGGTTACTTTCAAGAAGTGTTGCTACAAATCCAGTTGCTTTATGAGCACGCTTAATTTGAGAAAGCTCACGAACAACGATTCCTTCAAGCTTGTTGTCATTGATTTTCATTTTCAATAGAAGTTCAGGGATAACCACACAACCAGTGGCTTGTAATAAATTAGTTGCAGGGTTAGTTTCTATATTTTTTGCACGGGACAATAGAATGGTTGGTTTAATATCAATATTCATAGCAAGAGCATGTTTTTCTACCATGGCATATGTTTCGGGTGCATCTTGTTTAGAAAGAAAGATAAGATCTCCTGGTTGCATACCCTTTGGTAGTCCTTGACCTACAAAAGGAATCTGTTTAATTATGGTTCCCAAGAATGGAACGGCTTTTATAAACTCAGGAATCATAAGAAGCATTTTAAGGTTGCTTGCAAAAGATTTAGGGCCAGCTTGTCTTTGTTGTGCTTCGTAAATATCAAAAAATTCATTGAAAAGTTTAGGATCTTCAAAACCTGCCATGATTTGTTTAGTTTCAAGGGCTTTTTTACAGTTGAGAATTTCATTTGCACAGCGGTGTGGGTTTCTACTGTTAAAACCATAAACTGCAGGGTTAATGAGAAGTGCAAGACTGAGCACTAGGGAAAGTTTTTTGTACATGAGAGGCCTTTGTAAGATTATAAAAGTAACGGTTGTTCTAGTTGCATATTAGGATACAGGTTTTCTCAAATTTGAAAAGGAGGTGGATTTATGCACTTGGAAAGACTATCAGCTTGATACTCATAATCAAAAGGAAGAGTACAACCACAAACCTGAATTTTTCTTGAGGGATGTATTTAACTATATAGCGAGCTGAAAAAGACCCGGTCCAAGAAACTCCAATGAGTATTCCTAGTACCCACAGTGGTACAATCTCCAGTTGATGGCCTTCGATCCAGTAGGTTATTAATCGTGCCGTATCAATGCTCAGCGCAATAACAGCACCGGTGGCTATAAAAACCGCCTTTGGTAGGTTGAAGGTACTGAGAAATGAACTTCGAATAGCGCCTCTAAACCCGAATATTCCAGCTAAGAATCCAGATATTCCACCACCAATGATAGCGATGCCGTATTGTTTTTTTATTTGGAATGTGGGATTTAAGAGTAGGAAAATAACATAGATTATTAGAAAGATGCCCAGGGTCCGGGATAGGATTGCTTGTGATTCAATAAAGGCGAGCCGGGCGCCAAGGATGGCTGCTATGACACCGGGGATCCCGAATGATAAGATCAAGCTCCAGTCGATGCCGTGCTTAAAGAAGGCGATTTTCCAGATATTAGAGAACCAATGGATAACTCCTACAAGGAGTAGAACTTGAGTAAATGGGTAAAAAATGACTAATACGGGGATCATAATAGTCGATAGTCCAAAGCCGACCGTAACTCCAATTAAGCTGGCAAAAAAGGTGAGAAGGATCATCAGAATGAAAAACATAATCAACAGACCTCGGTCTTTAGAGTAATTTAAGAAACACTTTGAGACTTTCTCAGAGTAGAGCTATTGTTTCAACAATCTCAAGGGATTGCCGGAAGGCTGATTTTAACGTATTCTAACAGACAAAAAGATTAATATGTTTTTTACCTTAAAAGGTAACCCCTCGTTATAAGGAATGATACAGATGAAATTATCGATGGCCTGGATCTTTGATCATATAGGAGTAGATTTTAATACGGTCGATGTTCCGGCACTCGTTGAAAAATTTAATAGAACGACTGCTGAAATTGAATCATATGAAAAAATTAGCATGAACTTGGATGACTTTGCATTAGCACAAGTTCAGTCAATTGATGCTAACTGTATCGTTTTGTTTTGTCCTGAAACACATAACGAATTTGTATTACCTATTCGTTATGATGTTAAAAAGAATAAATGGTATTTTGTTAAAAAAGCACGCGATGCGTATCGTTGGGCTACACCATTAGACTTTGGAAAAGATAAAGAAGGTTTTTTGCCTGAGTTTCATGTGGATTCACACATGTCTAGTGGTGGCTGGAAAAAGCAGATTGATGCAGTAGATTATATTTTAGATATTGATAATAAGTCTATTACTAATAGGCCAGATCTTTGGGGTCATAGGGGCTTTGCTCGCGAGATTGCAGCGATATTGGATGTTCCATTTGAACCACTTAATAAGTATGTCAAAAAAATGGATATTGATCAGCATGACAAGGCTGCACCCGCAACCGACAGTAATCCTTTTTCAATTGATATTAGTGCACCCGATTGTAAGCGTTTTGCTGGATTTTATATTGATCATGTAAAGCCGCGACCATCATCATTATGGATGGGGATTCGATTATTACGTGTTGGTGTGAGTGCGATTTCATTTTATGTGGATATAACTAACTATGTCATGCTTGATATTAGTGAACCGATGCACGCTTTTGATGCTTCGTTATTGCCATCACGGGCGATGGGTGTTCGTATGGCTAAGAAGGGCGAAAAACTTTTATTACTTGATGACTCTGAGTTAGAGTTGACTGATAAGGATATGGTTGTTGTCGATGGCGATCGAATTGTTTCCTTGGCAGGGATTATGGGCGGTAAATTTTCTGGGATTTCCGATAAGACAAGTTCAATTTTCTTAGAAGCAGCTAACTTTGATGCGACTACAATTCGATTGAGTGCAGCGCGACATAAAGTACGAACCGAATCTTCAATGCGGTTTGAAAAATCTCTTGATCCTAATCAAAACATTACTGCTATTGAGCGGACGTTAAAGCTTATGGATGATGAGCGCATTGAGTATCAAGCTGGTAATACGATTCATTCTGTTGGTGCACCTGCACAGGATAAAAAAGTAACGGTAGCGCATGAGTTTATAGAAAAACGGTTGGGTGTTACCATCGAATCTGATTTTGTTTATTCTACGCTCACCAAATTGCAGTTTGGTGTTGAGATGACCAACAGTAACGAGCAAGTCATTTATGAGGTTACCATTCCAACGTTTAGGGCGACTAAGGATATTAGCTTGCCGGAAGATATTGTAGAAGAAGTTGGTCGGTTCTGGGGTTATGAAAAAATTCCTTATGTATTACCGACACGGCAAATGAAACCATCAGACAATTCTGTAATTGTTATGAAACAGGATATAAAAAATCACATGGCGTTTGCGTTAAACATGCATGAAGCTAATAACTATCCGGTGTATGAGGAAACATGGTTGACTCAGTTGGGCTATAAGCCTAAGGATGGTGTTGAATTGCGCAATCCGCTTTCTGAGAACGCACAACAATTAGTAACATCATTGGTTCCACATCTTATAAAGAATATTGAACAAAATAAGGTGCATTATAATAAGTTACGCTTTTTTGAGATGGCACGCCGCTGGTGGATGACAGGAAAAGAACCTCATGAGCAAAAATCTCTTGCTGGAGTATTTTGGTCCGGAGATTCTGACCTGGACTTCTATCATATTAAAGAAGAAATTAATTCGTTGTTTGCGATGTTGCGTATACCAGTTAAATGGATGAAAGCACAAGGCAACTTGGCTCCCTGGTACAGTCAACAACAAACAGCATTTTTGATGCATGAAGATACATGTATTGGTGTTGCAGGCATGGGCAATAATAAGTTCTTGGATCCGGCAATTCAGGGGAATACATTTATTGTTGAAATTGATGCAGACTTTTTATTGTCATACTCACCAAAATCTATTAAATATACTCTGCTATCTAAGTACCCGTATGTATGGCTGGATATTAGTTTGTTCTCACCGATTATACAAACAGTTGATGAATTATCTAAGGCGATTAAAAAAGCACATGATAAGATTTATAAGGTGGAACTCAAAGATATCTTCCATAAAAAGGAATGGAAAGATAAGCAGTCATTAACATTACGCTTTTATATGCGTGATGCAACTAAGACATTGAATAAGCAAGATATTGATGTAGTCTATAGTGACGTAGTGGAAGCAATGACTAAACGAGGGATAGAAATACGATGAATTGGTCGTGGTGTAATACCCTAGTTCTCATCATACCATTTGTGGCTGATCGAGTGAGTAAGTGGTGGGCATTAACCAATCTGGATTATACATCAATGGACATAGGCCCGAACCTCCGCTTTGAATTAATGTTCAATCGTGGGATATCTTGGGGAATGTTTAATTCCTCTAGCACTCTTGTTTTTGCACTGGTTAATCTTGCAATTATATCGGCCATTATTTTTTTGATTTGGATGACTTATGTATTTATGCAAAAGGGCAAATCTATTACAGGGCTTTTATTGATACTTTCTGGCGCTTTATCCAATGTTTTAGATCGAGTGGTTTATCATGGCGTCATAGACTTTATTGTTGTACATTATAACAATTGGTATTGGCCTACATTTAATATTGCTGATGTTGCTATAGAGTTTGGTGCTGTCTGGCTTATTATTCAAGGACTGTATACCTCATGGGATTAGAAAAAGTGTGCAAGTTTTTTGCAACACTGGGGCCCATTGGGTATCTACCGGCGCCCGGGACCATGGCTTCAGCAGCAGTCTTAATAGCACTATATTTTATAAAACCGTGTAGTGGTTTTTGTTGTTATACTTTCTTAGTTTTAATTTCAATAATCATATCATTTTTTATTATTGAATGGACTCAACGTTACTATAAGCTTGGTGATGCATCCGAGATTGTGATCGATGAGTATGTGGGTGCTTTGATAGCTATAATGTTTTTACCTGCTACAGTTCCAGTCTATATAGCTGCGTTTATCATGTTCCGATTTTTTGATATTTATAAACCATTGGGTATTAGGAAGATAGAAGAATTGCCAGGAGCTTTTGGCGTACTTTTTGATGATGTAGTAGCCGGGGTTTATAGTTGGATTGTAGTATATAGTGGACTTGTTCTCTATGGTTACTTTTTTTAAAATCTATTATCGCCAATTAAAAGAAATAATAAGTGCTATTATTTCTCCTCCCTTTTGTGAACATTGCAAGATTTTTCTCGAAACACGCTCAGTTTTTTGTGACGAGTGCAAACTGCTTATTCGGCCTATAGTTTCCCATCCATTACAGATCGATCCAGGATTTACAGTACCAGTCTATGCGCTTGGGAGTTATAACGGTATTCTTAAGCGTTTAATTACAGCAAAAAAGTATTCCAACTTATTGGCGAGTCATCAATTGGGGCAACTGTTATCGCAGCATGTTGCATGGAAGACCATCAAGTGTGATATCGTAGTGCCCATGCCACTTGACTGGCGGGAGCGTATACGGCAAGGATACAATCCTGCATATGAAATTGCCAAAGAAATAGCTTTGGTCCGCGAGGTTCCCCTTAAATCGTTATTAACAAAATCTCAGGATAATAACGGTTCGTTTTTTACGGTTAATGTTGGATTAGGACAACAACTTCAGTATGCAAGAAAGCATATTGTTATTGTGGATGATGTAATGTTAAACGCGTTAGCCTTGCGTAAAGCGATTCATGTATTGCAGGTTTTAAAGCCGGCATCAATTTCAATATTGGTAGGTGCTCGCAGCCTGGTTGTTTAAGTGCTCATTTTTGCAGAATGGTTTTATCTGTGTTACGATCGATAAGACAAATGTACCACAAATTAAAGGGTTGATTTATGAATCGCATGAAGATGTTTTTACTTGTTTCTACAGTGTCAGTTATGGCAATTTCTGCAAAAACTGAAGTTCGAAAAGAAGCACCAATGCCAGGCCAAAAAGTATTGATTTCTATTGGCGGAGAGCCATACTTGACCGAGCAGGGTTTTGAAGAGTTTTTGGAACAAGTAAAAGAATCTGAACCACAATTGAGTGTTTATATGCAAATGGATCCTGATGGGATCAGAGAACAGCTATTGAAAGCTAAAAAACAAGAAGCAATCATGAACGCTTGGGCTAAGAAAGAAAAAGTAACCGACAAAACTACATACAAAACTCGTAAGAAAATTGGCGAAGATGCTCTTCATTCAATGTTAGTCCATCAAGAGTTTGTTGAGGCTCATAAGGCTGAACCTACTATAACTGATGCAAAAAAGTTCTATGAAGAAAACAAGACTAAAGATCCTAACCTGGGAACTCCTGGTGGTGTTACCGCTAAAGGCTTGAAGTTTTCTACAGATAAAGCAGCAGTAGATTTTAATGCTCTATTGAAAAAAGATGCATACAATATTGATAAGCTTGCAGAGCAAGACAAGAACTTAGATGTTCAAGATTTGGGGCTTATTTCAGAAGGCGGGTTTTCTTTTGTAGATCCAAAGATCAAGGAAGTTGTTGTTGCTAATAAGACGTTCCCAACAAGTAACGTTGTAAAAGTTAGTGATAATGAATATTGGGTTGTGATTTCCTTGGAAGAGCAAAAGCCTGAGTTTGAACCATTCGAACAAGTTAAAGATGCTATCATGCAGCAGTTAGCTGGTCAACATGTTGAAGCTATGTTTGAACGAGAAGTTCCTAAGTATGAAAAAGAATTTAAAGTTAAGACTCATCCTGAAAACTTAACTAAACATGCTGCGGCACAACCTAAACCAGTGACCCAGCATAAAGCTGCAGATACTGCACCTAAGGCTCCAAAAGCACATGAAGCGCCAAAAGCGCCTCATGCTCATGCTGTTTAGTTAGTAATTAGTACTAAATAATCGAGGGGAATCTATTTTATTGGTAGATTCCCCTTTTTGATGTACAATAATTATAAAAATGCATGTAAAAAAAATGATCTCATACTCAGGTAAAAAACATATGAAACTTGTACCAGTATCACTACGCAAATTAATGCCTCTTTTGTGCGTCCTTTTAGTTGTCGGGTGTGCCCGTAAAAAGAAGCTAAGAAAAAGGGCTGTTCCGGTTCCTGCATGGACCGAGGAAGATACAAAAAAACAACCAGAATTGCAGCCAGAATCTGTTAAAGGAACAGAGAGTGTTGATGATTCCAGCATAGAACTTCCACCAACAGACGATCCTGGAGAAATAGAGTTTGATCGTATTGAAGCGATCGTAGAAGGTATTAATGCTGTTGAAAGAATTGCGACTACCGATATTAAACGTCGCAGTTTTGATGGTGCAGAGCATTCATTAGATTCCATTATTGATGAACGTCTTGCCAGTCAACGTGGACAAGAGATGAAGATGGATGTAACTGACGATGATATTGATCGTTATTTGTCTATGCGCCAAGGGATGCCTGTTTCTAAAGAGTACTTGACTGAGATGGCTCGTGTTCAAGGATACACTCTTGAGGAGTTCTATGATGAGTTAAAACGCTTGCAGCGGTCTAACAATTATATGGATTATGAAGTACAGGCGCGTATGGATATTCCTGAAGATGACATTAAAAAACATTTTGATGTTAACCCTGTGATGGAAGAGGCTGTATACTTTATTCAAACCACATTTGTGCCGTTTGATGAAAACAAGACTGAAGCACAGCAAGTAAGAGAGTTGCGTAATCCTAACGTTAGAATGTCTTTAAGCCTTGATTGGACTGTGCCTATTGATTTAAAGGCTAGTGAGGTTGAATCAGATAAAGAGTTTATTCTTACTATGAAAAAGAATAATGTCTTTGTTTTACAAGATCAGGATGGATTTACGTTATTTAGACTTTATGACAAGGTTGACGAAAAGCCGGTTCCTTTTGAGGATCGTAAGCTAGATATTCTTAATGAATTGCGTCAACAGCGGTTTGTAAGGATTATTGATGATATCAAGAAGGATTTACGTAAGAACACTTCGGTGTACTACTTACACGATGATGAGGCTGAAGCTACTAAATAGTAGTTTCAGCATTTATGTCGTCTTTATGTGTTTTATTAAACAGTTTGTTTTTAACCTTAGTACCCAGATGTTTTCCAAACTTTAATGCACCAATCATAAGGCAGATTGCGGCAACGTAGTACCCTTCACCTTTAAGCCACTCCAAATGACCAACTGTAGGGTATTGATTGAAAGTAGTATTAGGTGCAGCGCATTTTTTGATAGCCGTGTCGATAGCTTCTGCTGCATGTACCATTAGTATAAGGCCAAGAGGGATGGCTCCCATACCAATTAACATTGAACTTATCACTTTGTTAGTTTTCTTTTTTTCATCAGTTGTAAGACTAAGTAGAAATCCTCCACCACAACAAATTGCTGTTGTTACTAGTAGAAAGAGGATAGGGTGTTCACAATTTTCATTATCAAGTGTATATGGGTAATCATAACAACTGGTATATGGTCCTGAAGATAGGTGTGTTGTTTGCGTTAAGACTAAAATAGATAACAGTATTGGAAGTATATATTTCATGATTAAATTCTTTTGGTTTTAAGATTCTTCTTGTGCTAATTCGAGAGTTTTTTTAATGAGTGTATCTTTTTTTGATTTAAGATCTGCTTTTTCATCGAAATAGAGATTCAGTAGAGTTTCGAGTTTCATGTCCACGGATAAGTTGCCACGTTTTTCACGTGATACTGGCTTACAAATGGGGATGATTCCAACGACATACATGGCAGGTTCACACGTGCGTTGTACTTCGCGAAGATCCACCTTGTTTTTTAGATGTGCGGGAACATGATAAATAATCTTGAGGATAGCATCCTGAATGGGATGTTTTTTAATTTCCGAAACCAACTGTTCCGTTTGATCTTTTTCTTCATCTTCACTGAGTTTAACTTCGATTTGTATGAATGCTCGTGTTGGTGTCTTAATAAAGGCGTGTGAAGCTTTATTTTTTTCTGGGATACTGACAAGACAAAAACCTTTATCTTCTTTACGTTCTCCAAAATCAACACGCTCTGGTGATCCTGAGTATACAACTGAAGGGTATCCTTCTTGGTTTAAGTCTTGATAACGATGTAGGTGACCAAGAGCGACATAATCAAAAGGCTTGATTGCCAGTTGTGATGGCAGGAGAACTGGGTCATTGCCATATACTGCTCGTTTTTCTGAACCTGAAAATATTCCCGAGCTGACGGTGAGATGGCTGGCTAGGACTGCAGGGACTGTTGGATCCAGGTCTTGAGCCATCTTTTCAATAATGGAACCGACTGCGCTCGATAAGTATTCAGTAATTTGGAGTGCTGACTTAGAGTTATGATCTTGAGATAGGGTTACATTATTGCGAGTTGGCCATGGAATTCCGACAATATTAACGGGACCATTTTTGGTTGCAAGGCGGATTGTTTTTGGCTTACTGACGACATGAAAGCCGTCTAGAGGTAAGTGTCCAAAGACGTCCAGAGATGTTGCTTTACCAAAACTGAGTGGGTTGTCATGGTTGCCGACAATGATAATGACTGGAATGTTTTTTGCATACAAACGGAAGAATGATTCCATGAGTAGCTTTTGTTGGGTCGGGCTTGGATTGGTAGTTTTATAGGCGTCGCCAGAAAAGAGGAAAAAATCTACGTCTTCTTCCAGAGCGGTATCAATACAGAAATTAAGGGCTTTATGAAAGTCCAGAAGGCGACTGTGGATTCCGGTCTTGGAATCCACCTTGCCATAATTTTCTACGCCGTAATGAATATCTGCTGTGTGTATAAACTTGATCATGTAGTTTCAAATGAATCAGGAACTGTCTTGGTTGCTGCTATGTAAGCTGCTTGGATCTGTTGAGAAAGATTTTTTTTTTGCTGTTTGACCATTTCGTAATCTTCTTTGTTGGTTTGGCGGGAGCGGGCAATAGCAAGCGCTTTGTCTGGTACATTGTGGGTTATGACTGATCCGGCAGCGGTGTATGCTTGTTCGCCAATTATTACTGGTGCTACAAAGGCTGTATTGCTTCCTATAAACGCAGAATCTTTTATTTCAGTGGTGTGCTTTTCAATACCATCAAAATTGCATGTTATAGATCCAGCTCCGATGCTGACATGCTTGCCAATTTTAGCATCGCCAATATAGCACATATGGCGAATACGGGAATATGCTCCCACTTGGCTGCGATTAATTTCTACAAAGTTGCCAATGTTAACGTGCTCGTCCACCTTGGTGTTTCCACGTACATGGGCAAATGGTCCTATATATGAGTGATGTTTAATGACGCTGTTTTTTATATTGGAGTGTGAATAGATATGTACAAAATCTTCGAGGGTGGACCCTGAAATTGAGCTAAATGCCTCTAGGTGGCAGTTTGCGCCAATAGATGTTCCTTGGAATAGTTGAACACCGGTTCCGACATAAGTACCGGGTCCGATGTTTACATTGAGATCGATGAGTACGTTTTGGGCAGAACCAAAGCGAACTCCTTTTTCCATCCAATCGCCAATAATTTCTGATTTTTTAATTTGTTCTGCATTCCACAGTTCACGTAAGGTATTAATACCGCGGACTGTATCAAATGGGATGTTAATAGTAGATACGGTTAATCCATCCTTACTTGCAAGATTAACAATCTCGGTAAAGTAGTATTCGCCTGTATTTTTATTATGAGGGAGTTTATTGATATAGTCGGTGAGGAACGAACGCTTAAGAATGTAAATGCCAGCATTAACACATGAAACGTCTTGATTATCTAATTTATCACTAAATTGTGCAAAATCACTGGGTTCTACAATACGAATTCCATCTTCATCTTCAACTACTTTTCCATAATTATTCAGGGATGGATCAATATTATAGGCTGTAATAAAGCTCATGACAGCATTAGTTTTGATATGCTTGTCATAAAGGGCTCGGAGTTGGTTCGGCTTAATAAGCGGGGTATCTCCGTTCAAGATTAGTACATGCTCTTGTGACCACTGTGATTGTGTACAGAGTATGGCATGCCCGGTTCCTTGTGGGGTGCCTTGATCTACTACATTGAAATTGTCACCAAAGTTTTTGGTAAGAAGCTCAATGATGGATTCTTTTTGGTAGCCTACAACAAAGGTGGTTGGTATTTTAAAGGAATTAAGCAATGTTGCCGGATATAATATCATTTCTTGGCCACAAATTTTTTCTATCAGCTTGGTTTTACCGGTTTTGAAACGGGTTGATTTACCAGCTGCAAGTACAATTGCTTCAACATTGCTTAGCATGAGCCTATCCTTTTTGTTAGTAGAAAATTTACTATGGAGACCATAATTTAGTTTATGGGCCTCATTAGATATTTTACACTCTAAGATATTTGCATCAAGCTTTCTTTTTAATTTTTTATTATTTGTGCTCTTCTAAAATTGCTAGAATACAGTACAATTATACTAATGAGGATATTCTAATATTTGGTATCCTTTTAAATTTAAAATTCGTTAATAATTTTTGTATATTTTGGAGAGATGGCTGAGTGGTCGAAGGCGGCCGCCTCGAAAGCGGTTATCTTGATCAAAGTCGGGATCGTGGGTTCAAATCCCACTCTCTCCACCAAAGTAAAAATGATCCATAAGGTTCATCAAGGTTTAATAAAAATGAAATTGTATGCAAAACGGGCATCGGGGTTACTTCTTTTTTTCTCATTGTTTATGAGCTCATCGCTCTATTCAATTATTGATAATCGTTACTTACCACTCTTTAATATAGAGTTGCCAAGATCGAAAAAACCATCCTACTTTGGCATGAATGCGTTTGCCATGCAGGCAAAGCAGGCGTTTGACGATGATGGAGAGTTGGTCCATCTTCCTGAAATATTTGGGAAATATGACCTATATGCTCTTAATGACTCTATGAATAAGGTTGGGCTTGTTAATCCTCTTTTCCTTGAACCTTGGTACTTCCAGCGTGAGATTATTTGGAATATGGAGGGTAAGCTTCAGGTCCAAGGGATAGATTTTTATTGGGAACAGGATTTTTGTAAATATTTTTCTTTAGGTCTTAAGTCTGGTTTTTTACATTGTACTTCTGAACGACGTTTTTCATTGTCTAATGAAGCTATTAAATCGCTGGGTGTTTTAACCAATGCGAATATTAACCAAGGGGTTGGTATTGCTTTGGAACGAGCGCGTACGAATGCGAATATCTTGTTGGATATAGAGCCTGCGCAATGGAAAAAAGACTCACTTGCAGATTTAGAGGTGTATGGTCGTGTTAGTCGGTCATGGGAGTACGCTCTAAAGTGTCGGAGCATTGAAGTTGCCTTAGAGTTAGGGGGAATTGTTCCTTTAGCAGCTACTGCTGATATTAATAATCCTGCATCGATTCCATTGGGTAGTGATGGTTTTCCGGGATTTTATACAAAATTTGAAACCCAGATTGAGGCACGCGAAGATTGGTTTTTAGGTATGTGGATGCAGTTGGAGTTTAGCCCTTCCAAGGTTGTTAAGCTACGTATGCCATTGAATGAAGAAGCTTTAGAGTGGGGAACGATCGTAGGAAATGCCAAGGTCAATCCAGGCCTGTTTTTTGGGATATCACCTTTTGTAGCGATTGAAGATTTTCAAGATGGTTGGGGTGGTATGATTCGGTTTACCTACTTATACCGAGACAATGATTCATTTGAAGATCGTCGAAAGGACCCGAAAAATATTGTTAACTTTGAGCCTTTATACAATTTATCTTCATGGGTATCTGAATATGTTTCTTTAGCTATAATATATGATGGGGCACGTGGATTTATGGGAGGGAAGTACGCTCCTAAGTTTTATTTTAATGTGGATATGCCAGTGCATTTGTTTAAGTCTAGTACATCAGCAAAGACCTATAAATTTACACTTGGCTTTGAGTTTAATTATTAAAAGTTTTTACAAGGAGAGTAGTCATGAAAAAAGGAACTGGGCTCGCTAAATTCTTTCCAGCCAAAAAATTGTTTGGATTTTTTTCAAATGATCTAGCTATTGATTTAGGTACAGCTAACATATTAGTTTTTGTTAGAAATAAGGGGATTGTGCTGGATGAGCCATCAGTAGTAGCGGTGAGAAAAGATACGAAAAAGGTATTAGCAGCTGGAAAGGCTGCAAAAGAAATGTTGGGAAAAACTCCAGACAGTATTACAGCTTGTCGTCCACTTCGCGATGGTGTGATTGCAAATTTTGAGCTAGCAGAGAGTATGCTTCGTTATTTCATTCGTGCGGTCCATGACAATCGTCGTACGCTGGTTAAGCCACGGATGGTGATCGGTGTTCCGTCTGGAATTACACAAGTGGAGCGTCGTGCGGTTAAAGACTCTGCAAAGCAGGCTGGTGCTCGTGAGCCGGTTTTGACGATTATTGAGCCTATGTTGGCGGCAATTGGATCAGGTCTTCCTGTCCAAGATCCATGTGGAAGTATGATTGTCGACATTGGTGGTGGAACGACTGAGATTGCTGTTATAACATTGAGTGATGTGGTTTTTTGCCGCTCTATTCGTGTTGGTGGCGATGAGATGGATCGTTCTATTGTTCAGTACGTGAAACGGAAATATAATTTACTGATTGGTGAACGTACAGCTGAAGATATCAAGATTTCTATTGGGACTGTTATGCTAGAGAATCGTGATGATAATACTCCAGAGTGTATGGAGGTTAAGGGTCGCGACTTGATTACTGGGGTTCCCAAGACGATTACATTATCCAGCTCTGAGGTTAATGAGTCGTTGTTAGAGACGGTTGCTCAAATTGTTGAGGGTGTGCGTGTGGCATTGGAAAATACACCACCGGAATTGTCTTCTGATTTAGTTGATCGTGGGATCATGATGGCTGGTGGCGGTGCGTTATTGCGTGGCCTTGATCAGTTGATAGCAAAAGAGACAGGTCTACCTGTTTCAGTGGCACAGGACCCATTATTATGTGTTGTTAAGGGAGCAGGAAAAGTTTTAGAGCATTTGGATGTTTATCAGGATACGTTAGGAAAATAGGGAATCTTCTTTTATGGCAACGATTAAAAAACAATACGGACAACACTTTTTAAGAGACAGTTCTTACTTACAAACCGTGTTTGACTCTGTGCATTTATCTCCAGAATCATCAGTGTTTGAGATTGGTGGAGGTGATGGTTTTTTAACGCGTGCTATTTTAGATTTTGATATTAAGCGCTTATGGGTATTTGAAATCGATGAAGAGTGGGCCGTAGAGTTGCGGAAAATTCAGGATGATCGATTAACGGTCTTGTTGGAAAATATCTTGGATGCTGATTTAAGTAAGATGGAGCAAGATAAGCCGTGGACCCTTATTGCTAACTTGCCGTATAATATAACGTTTCCTATTTTACGGTTATTGCATGCACATCGGGGAATGTTGACTGAAGGCGTTATCATGATTCAGGAGGAAGTTGCGCAAAAGATTCTAGCGTCTCGGGGTCGTGGCTATGGTTATGTTTCATTGTTTTTTCAGTGGTATTTTGATTGGAAACAATTAGATAAGGTTCCTCCAACAGCTTTTTATCCTCCACCAAAAGTATTTTCTCGCTTTCTATATTTTAAGCCTAAGAAGGATCTTCCTAAGATTTCTGATGAGGAGAAGTTTTGGAGATTTATTAAAGTTTGTTTTAAGCAGCCTAGACGGACACTTAATAACAATTTAAGTGGTACTCATTACTTATCTCATCTAAGTTCAGATCAGCTTAAGTTACGAGCGCAGCAGTTGACTATGCAGGAGTTGCTAGAGCTTTGGAACAAGATTAATAGTTAGACAAGCAGTTTAATGGATTTACTATATTTTTGATTATACTCATCGGAGTAGTTGTTAGGAATACAGTCTTGTACGTTTCCCATAAATTTAGAGATAAGGTTCCCGGGCATCAATGCTTGAAACATCGTTTCAGGGTCGCGCTGTTCAAAGCCAATCATACCGTTGTTTAATGTGATATCGATGGTCACATTTTTATGCTGACTTTTATCTGCTGTTGTTGTGATCATTGGAAGGAACGCTCCTACTGGAACTGGGTTGAGTGGGCAACTGTTTTGCTCAAACTTATACTGTCCCCATGCGAAGAACCAAAGGTGGCTATGAGTAGGTTCAGTAATTATTGCTTTAGAGCGATTAGTTGGTTTATTGAATTTGGTTTCTACTACGCGAATACGAATTTGTTTTAATTTAGTAGGTAGTTTATTTTTTTTGCTTCGGATAAACTTTCGGACAGGTAGTGAATCGGTAGAAAACCAGTCCATTATTTGAACATTATCTTTTTCTGAGTAAATATTATAAATCTTTTTAAAAATTGAGTTATGAATGCTTCTATAAGCCCCCTTTTGAATAGGTGTGCCGAGTAGAATGAGTTCATCAATAATAGGACGCTTGCGGGGGGAATGAGTTGCTAGGTGTGCCAGGTTGAGGCATACGTTTCCACCATGGCTATATCCAACAAGAGTGATTCGTGTTTGTATACCGAGGTTCTTAAAATATTCGACTTCTTTTTGTAAGGACTTATAGAGTTTTTCTGCTCCTCTAAGGCGTGCAGATTTACTGAGTGTTCCTGTCCATCCAAAGGTATAATAATTATTATTGGTTGCAGCGCCTTCTTTAGCTTGTTGGGCGACCATATCATATATATGAGAAAAAAGGCATTTAGCGCTTCCATACTCAAAGTTATTGATATCAACAGGGATTAGTCCAAGCTGGTCAATAGCCTGTGATTGAAAGAAAAAGGGGTCATTGCGCATAAACTCTGTTTTTTTGTCATAACCAGAGTTATCAAGGGTATTACGTAATACCTTAAGCGCTTGACCCGTTGTACGTGGTGAGTTAACTGTTCCATGAACAAAAACAACGATATTTTGCTCAGTTTGATGATTTTTTTTAGGGATATAGAAATTCTCTTTATGCAGCAAAACACGCACCTGACTGACTGATGCAAGCGCTATGACGAATAATAATGCCTTTTTAGCTGTAATCATAGTGGAATCTCTCTTTTTTATGTATCTTATAGTTTATAATAGCAAATTGTAATAAAATTGCAACAACTATATCATTCACATAGAAAACTTGTGTTTCATTCTGATAGTGGCTTCTGTAAGGCAGATTGGAGGAGTCTGGGGCTGTTGTTATAAAGACCTATTTAATATATATTAGAAATAAGTAATCGAAATTCTTTATATGATATACATAACGATTGGACTACAGTAATGAAAAATAAGGTTTTTATCCTTTTAATTTGTTTGGTTTTGTTTGATTGCGTCTATTTTATGCCAAAATTACAATTTGTACGTGATCATGCGGCTCGTTTGTTTTCTAAGAAAGTTGTTACTCCTATTAAGGCTAAGAAGCCGGTTGTTGCTCCAGATACTAAGATTGGGGTTATAACGCTTTCTGGAGAGATTAAAACTTCAGATACATGGGTACCGCTTATCAGTAAAGCCATGAAGGATGATACTATTAAAGGTGTCATTGCTAAGGTTGAGTCGCCAGGGGGAGTGCCTGGGGCGGGAGAGGCTATATATATAGCTCTTAAAGAGCTTCGAGCTAAAAAGCCAGTAGTTGTGCTCGTTGAGAATATGTGTTGCTCCGCTGGGTATTTGATTGCATGTGGGGGAGACATGATTATTTCTACTCGCATGGCTGATATTGGATCTATTGGGGTTGTAGCAATGCTTAACCATGTTAAAAAACCTAAAACAGCTACTAATGAAGAATTAAGCGTGGAATTTTTGACGGCAGGAAAGCATAAAATTGTTGGTAATGCATATGCTCCAAGCTTGACTCCAGAACAACGCGACCACTTTATGGAGCGGATCAATCAAGCCTATAATATTCTTTGTCGTATTGTCTCAGAAGAACGAGGACTTTGCTTGAACTCTATAGATGAATGGGGTGATGCACAAGTTTTTGGAGGCGAAGAGGCTGTTAAGCGTGGACTCGTAGACAAGAACGGCTCTATAGCTCAAGCGGAACAATCTATAATGGAGCTCTTAGACAAACGCAAGATTGATCATACTAAAGAACTAGCCTTAGTTAATTTTGCATAACTTATTTACCCAGTCTTAACTGCTTGCGTGCTTTTTTAATGAGATTATTAAAACGAGTACGATAAGTACGCTTAAAATTTTGTGGTGAATAGGCACGGACCTTTTTTTGTAACCAGTGAATATCACTATTGGTCATTGAGTTAGTAATTTTAGAGGTCTTATTGTTTTTATCATCATAACTAACTACCATGGTCTGTCCTATCTTAGGTGCCATTTCAATTGTCATGGTATTGGTTGTTCCTAACTCGTTAATTGTTTTAAGAATAAATGGCGTGAATACGGCTACTGGGAATGGGCGCAGAGGAAAGTGTGGACGATACCATTTATCAGTCCAGCCAAAAAACCACATTTCTATATGCCCAGGATAAATTCTTTTTTTTGTTTTTTCAGCATACTCTTTACCTAACCTATACGTGGTTTTTCTGCGATTAAACCGAAGGCGAATTTGTTTAAGATTGCTTGGTAATTCTTGATGCTCTGGAGACATGCTTTTTGCTTCAAACACGCGTCCGGTCTCTCTTCCTGTTATAAAGTCTAGCTTTTGAATTCTATCGCCCAATGAATAAAAATTATAAATGTTTTTAAACGTTGGAGACATCATCCCGTTATAACTTTCTTCTTGGATTGGGGTACCATATAAAATAAGGTCATCAATTGCAAAGGGTGGATTTTTAGAGTCCATATGATCGGGAAGTTCTAAGCAGACATTGCCACCGTGGCTAAACCCACACAAGGTGATGTGAATTGGTCCATCGGAGAATGTTCTTAGTTTTTTAATTTCTTTCAATAACTCTTCATACAGTTGTTTTGATGCATCCTGGCGAACTTTTTCGTTTAATAATCCCGACCATCCGAATGTATAATAACGATTGAGTTTTCTTTCTGGAAAACACTTTTTGTTTAATATGTGAAATGTTTTTCCAAACGCTTGTGCCGCATTACCATGGTGAGCCCGCGCAAAATGGATGGGCTGTAACCCGAACCCTTGGATAGGTTGAGACTGATAAAAAAAAGGATTTTTTCGATATAGTTTATTAATACGAGTGAGCATGGTCGGTTGTAAGGTTTTATTTTTTAACTTTAATACATCAAACAGACTGACATAGGGCATCACGGTCCCATGAACGATTATTGTCATCCATTGCTTGGTGTGGTTAACAACCTTTGTTTGTGGTTCTACTCCACAGAAAGAACCTAAAAGTAAGAATAATAATATTTTTTCTTTACTGCTCATATTAAAGTCTTTCTTTAAGTGAATTCATGGCAAAGTTGCTTCGAATTTGTATAAATTTTTTCTAGTTTATCAATCTAAGCAGTGGATAGGAAATAGATTATGTTTTTTCTTATAATAACGGGAGCAGTAATAGCGCTCATGCTCGTAGTGGTTTGGTGGTTTTTATTGAGTGGTGCTGAAAAAGAATGCTGTAATATGATGGAACATCAGCATCATATTCCGCTGTTAACCTTCAAGCTTTTTTTTAGCTGGATCTGTGCACTGTTGCTTATGCTTGGCATGTTCAATGTTTTACCATTGTTTCATAATAAATGGATTATGTTTTTGTTAGCAACACCAGTTCAATTTTGGGTTGGAGCTATGTTCTATCAAATGGGGTGGATGGAATTTAAAAATCGTTCAGCTGGTATGTTTACCTTGATTATTCTTGGGACTACGATTGCTTATTTTTATTCAGTTATGGTGATGTTATTTCCTTTTATTTTTAAGCATGCAGGTATTCCTCTTAATTATTATTTTGAATCCGGAGTGATGATCATAGCTTTTATTTTATTGGGGACATTCTTAGAAGAGCGTGCAAAAGGACAGACATCACAGGCCCTTAAAAAACTACTAGGATTGCAAGCAAAAAACGCGACTATATTTCGCGATGGTGCATGGGTGGAAGTGCCTATAGATCAAGTTAAAATGGGTGATCGGATCTTAGTAAAGCCGGGAGAGAAAGTTCCCACCGATGGAATTATTTTATCCGGTGAAGCGATTATCAATGAGAGTATGGTAACCGGTGAAAGTAAGCCGGTCCATAAAAAAAAGGGCGATAAGGTTATTGGAAGTACCATTAATGATACTGGTTCATTTGAAATTGAAGCGATCAAGGTGGGCAAAGAAACATTTTTGTCACAAATAATTGATATGGTGCAACAAGCACAAAGCTCTAGAGCATCAGTTCAGCAGCTTGTGGATAAGGTGTCCGGTTACTTTGTTCCAATTGTTATTATTTTAGCCCTGACAACCTTTTTACTTTGGCTCAATTTTGGACCACAGCCATACATAGTCCGTGCCATTGTTAGCATGGTTGCTGTGTTTATTGTGGCGTGCCCTTGTGCATTAGGACTGGCAACACCGACGTCTATTATGGTAGGCATTGGTAAAGGCGCTCAAAGCGGGATTTTAATTAAGGATGCTCAAGTTTTGGAGACTGGTGCAAAAATATCTGTAGTTATTTTCGATAAGACTGGAACTTTGACTGAAGAAAAGCGTTCAGTGAATCAAATGCGTATTGTTACTAACGTCAATGATATTGCTCAACAACAAAATTGGCCTGGCAACCTTAATACAGAACAATGGCTTAAGTTAGCGCTCAGCTCCATTGAACACCAGTCTACTCATCCTGTTTCTCAAGCTATTTATACCTACTTAAAAGATGGTGAGACTCCTGAGTTGCAAGTGGAGAACTTAAAAAGTGTTTTGGGGCTTGGGGTAACGGCAGTAGTAGAAGGTCAAATGATTGCTATCGGATCAGAGCGGTTTATGGAAGACCAGAAGGTTACTATTGACCAAGACTTACAAAACGGGATCAAAGAATTTTCTCAAAAAGGGAACACGGTTTCTTTGGCTGCAGTTAACGGTGTTGCTGTTGTTCTTTTTAGCATTGCAGATCGATTACGAGATGGCGCTTCCAACGTTATAAAGCAATTGAAACAAATGGGTATTGAGAGTGCGATCATATCGGGAGACAATGAAACTATTGTAAAAAACATTGCTCAGGAATTAGGAATTCAACATGTACTAGCCCAAGTATTGCCTCAGGATAAACAGGCTTATGTTAAAAGGATTCAAAAAGAGGGGAAGAGGGTTGCCATGGTTGGCGATGGGATTAACGATGCTCCTGCTCTTGCAGCTGCCGATGTTGGCATTGCTATGGGAAGTGGAACTGATGTGGCTATTGAATCAGCTGGAGTTACATTGCTGCGGAGTGATATTTCATTAGTGCCACAAGTGATGCGCTTATCCCGATTAACTATGCGTAATATCAAACAAAACCTGCTATGGGCATTTGGATATAACATACTGCTTATACCTATTGCTATGGGGTTATTGTATTATCCATTTGGTATTCTTATTACGCCTATCTATGCCGGTGCAGCGATGGCGTTTTCTAGTTTGTCTGTTGTTTTAAATGCTCTAAGGCTTCGTTATATTAAAATATAAAAGGGGAACGGTTGTGTTAGGAAGATTTTTTAGTTTTTGTGGAGATTATGGCCGCTTTTTAGTGAGTTGGTTGCAGGTATCATGGCAAATGGCATGGGGAATTTTAAAGCTTTCTCGTGTTAAGCCACCGAGGATAACTTTTTTTGGGGGGGTGCGCTTAAAGCATGATGATAAATATGCTAAGGCTGCATATAAGTTAGCTGCTAAGTTGGCAAATGACGATATTGCTGTAATAACGGGTGGTGGCCTTGGGCTTATGGAGGCGGCTAATTGTGGTGCCCAATCAGCTCAATCTTCAGCTGCCAATCTTGGGATAACGGTTGAAGGGCTAGAGAGAGAAGAGCTTCAAAATACTTGCTCAAAAGATCTCATTGTAATGAAATACTTTTTTGCACGTAAGTGGTTGCTAATTGGATATTCGAATGGGTTTGTTATATTTCCTGGTGGGTTTGGAACCATAGATGAATTTGCAGAGGTTGTTACATTATTACAAACAAAAAAACTTAAAAAAGTTCCGGTTATTTTATACGGTACTGAGTATTGGCAAGGTTTTATACGGTGGATGAAAGAGTCGGCTTTAGCATGTAGTCTTGTTTCCCAGCAGGACATAGACCTTATTACAGTATCTGATGATATTGATCAAATTTGGGAGATGTTACGTGTTGAATGTAGAGGAGATTGTGATATAAAGTAATGTATTAATTTTTTTGACACTTATGGAAAAATGCGGTAATTTTTAGTAACTAATTTCAACAAATAAAGGGAGATCGAAGTGGTTACTAAAAGTGTTAAAGCATTATCATTGGTATTGTTATTAAGTTCTGCAGCTGGAAATTCATATGCAGATGTTCAAGAAGTAGTAGCTGAAGAAGTTGCTCAAGAAGGGGCAGATCAAGAAATGGCTGTTATAGAGCAGGAAGAAGATGCTACCAAACATGCAGATGTTCAAGAAGTAGTAGCTGAAGAAGTTGCAAAACCTCAGCTTGAATTAACCTATGCTAATATTGATGAGCTTTGTAAGTCTAAGAGTTTAATCTGTGTCCTTTCATGGGCAAAGAATGAAGAAACTGATGCTGCGGCATGGGAAAAACATTTAGAAGCGGTTTTTGAAACAGCACAAACAAACCCATATCCTCATTTTTCAGAGGCTCTCAACCTTGTTGATGTAGCAGATGCATCAATTGCTCATACTGGACAACTTTCCTTGTGTGAAGAAGAATTAGAACAAGATGAAGCTATTAAACGTACCAATAGAAGTGAAATTGATTTTGTTAAAATTGCAGAAGATAATGACCGTGTTCAATTTTCAATCAAAGTAAACGCTGCTTACTATCAGCCAGAAGATTGGAAACGCATCATTGGCCGCCTTATCGAGTTTTCCGATAAGAAAAATGCTAATGCTGATGACGAGTCATTAACTGTTAACTACTTGTTAGAATCTCTCAACGAGGTTGATCGCAAGCCAGTTGAAGAATCTGCTCAAGAATGTTTAGAATGTGTAGATTGTAAGTGTGAAGAAGCTTGTGCTGATGATTGTGAATGTGCAATTGAAGAAGTACAAGACTAATCTTTCAGATTAAATCTTTTGAGAGAGCTCGGTGGAAAAACCGAGCTCTCTTTTTTTTATTTCTTTTTTTTCGTAGGTTTCTTTTTGCTTTTTTTCTTGTTTAATAAGTGTTCTTTTAATATGTGTAAGTCCTGTTTATTGCAGGTACTCAAGTCACCCGAAAAGGTTGTAATATTGAGGTCTTTAGATGTATGTACTTTAGTTATGCCATGTGTATTGATATAAAGCTTACATGACTTAGGAAAATTTCTGATAAAAAAGCAAAGCTGAATTCGATTTTTGTCAGTATTAAAATAACTTACTCCATGCTTTATAGCGTCGGGTTGTTTCCATCCATCCAAAATAATAGAGTCTCCTGTTTGAAGGCTGTTTTTTATACCTTTAAGGGATATGTTGGTTGTATTACTTTTATGTACTTTTTTAGGATGGCCGTAGAGGACAAAGTTATTAGGTGAAACAGCCTTAGATAATTCTTTAAGTTTGCCATTTCTGAGACGATAGACATTAAAAAGGTAACCACCAACACTTTCAGGGTCTAATATAACTTTAGAACATGTGGCCACTCCCTTCTTATCTTGTAAAGAAAAAGAATCGACTGGTTGTCCTTTTGTTTGGGACATACTTGAAGCAAACCCGGTGGAAAAAGAATCCGGCTGGAGCTGTATGCTCAACAATGACAGTAGGATGAATATTTTAAATTTTTTCATAATAGATTATCCCCTCATTTTTTATAATAATAGCGGGTTTTTAGTATGAGGCGCAACGATTATACTTATATTTGTTGGTTTATTTGTTTAGCAATACTGTTTTCATTAGAAAAGTGGATAGTATGCATTTGGAATGTGCGGGCTATTGATAGATTGGTAGGTTTATCATCAACAAAAATGATATGTTCTTGTTTAAGATCGAAGGTGTGAAGGAATTTTATAAAAGCTTTATGTTCTGGCTTGGCAATATAGTTATCGTCAGGTGTCGAACCTAGAATTCCTTTAAAGAGTGATAAGACTTCAGGGAATTTTTGACCGATAATATCGAGAGAGTACTTTCCGATATTGGAAAAGATATAAAGATCATAGCCTTGTTTATGTAGTTTTTGGATCAGTTTGATGGTTGGCTTGATTGGTTGTAATGCATTGGCGACTTGAAGTGCGGCCTCCCGGTTGGGGCTGAGGAATGTAAATTTGTCCATCATGCTAAGAATAAACTGCTCGAGCACGGGTGTAGAGAACCATAACCGTGCGGCTGTATACAGAAAATATGGGTTGAAGCATAAGAGAAAGATGTTCTTTTTGGCAGGAGCTTTGAGAAACTCTTTGATGACTTGTCGTTTGTCGAGTTTAAAAAGAACACCATGTAGGTCAAAAACAAAAACAGGATCATCCAGCTTTTGTGCCGGTAGGCAGGTAGATGATCCTGTAATTTTACGTGTAAATAGATTTTTAAATAACATCATTATTGGAGAATGCCAGCCTCGGTTAATACTTTTTCAGTTTGTTTTACTGTTTTAAATAGTATACCACAGATTCCAGCTTCCTCCCCAAGTTTGATATTCTTTTTTGTATCATCAACAAAAACATATCGTTGTGGAGTATGTCCTAATGCTTCAGCTCCAAGTTTTTTAACTTGCTCAAAAGCTTCAGGAGATTTTTTAGTTACGGTGCTTCCAACCTTGCGATACCATTTTTTATCAAAAAGACCAAACAGTTCGGGGTGCGCATTCTCTTGGAACTTCATAGTCGATTCTGGGGTGTTAGAAAAGAGGATAAGTTTATACCCTTCATTGTGCAGTTTTTTTACCAATGCTTCAGACTGAGGATCAATCCAGTATGCATTAACAAGCTCGAGGTTAGCTTTTTCATATGCTTCGCCTGGTTCTCCTGAATCGAGGTACTCTAACAGGGAACTGTTTTTAATGCTTTTATCGTGTATCATCTTTCTTATACCATAAGAGGTGATACGGCTTAAGCGGCTGAATCGATCAGGATTATCCCATAACAAGGTCTTGAGTCCTTTTGTCCAGTCTGTATACCCGAGCACGTTATGAAAGTCAAAGATGACGACCGTATTTTCTGGAGAGAAGTGTGATGGGAGATCGGTTAGGCAAGGCGATCGATCATCTTGTGCAAAGCAAAGGCTACTTATGAGCATTAGTGGTAATAAGATTCTTTTCATACTCTTCCTTTTCTTTTTCTTATAAAATCTTCAACTTACGTAATACCTTTTCAGCTTGTGTTGCCGTTGTAAATATAATACTACATATTCCAGCCTTATACGCTTCCTTAGCATTAGCTTTCTTGTCATCTAAGAATAAATAGTGCTCTGGGGCCTTACCTAGCTTCTTGGTTACAAACTCTTTCATGTCGATATAGCGTTCGGCAGTGAGCTTGGATGCAAAATCGTTTTGTGGTGCACGGATATTGATTGCGTAAAACAACTTAAACAGCTCAGGCTGACGTTCTTTTTGTACAGCTAAGGTCTCAGGTAACATATCTGAAAAGAAGAAGAGCTTGTACCCTTTTTGTTTCAATTCTCTGAGAAGCTCGACGGTGTTGTGATCTAATTTGTATGAGTTAATGAGCTTGGTATTCGAGTCGAGGTATTTCTTGTTGGTACTATTTTTATTGAGATAGCGTTCTAAGATGCTTTCTTTATCATTTTTAAATCCTGAAACTTTTTTAAAGAGGTATGATACAAGGCGCATACTGACCTTGAACTTGTTGGGGTGCTTGCTAAAGTTGCTCCATGCTTCCTTCCAGTCCATCTGCGCGATAACGTAATGAAAGTCTACGAGGAATACTGTGTTATCCGGGGTGTATGAAACAGAGGTTGCCGGGCATTGGATTGAGCTGGTTTCAATAGAAGGGTGGTGGAAGGTTTCGGCTTTTGAAGGGAAAAAACGTCTTAGTTCTATCTGATGAATGGTAAAACCAAGCGCCAGGGTTAGGGCTATAAAAAGCCCAACCTTTTTCGCGATTGTCATAACTACTCCATTTTAATAAGCGATTTTATTTTTTCTTGGGCATCTCCAATAATTTAGGTAAGTCGATTTCGGAATATGTATCAATAATTTGGTGAGATTCCGAAAGGCGATCAGGCTTTTTAGATGTATTAATACCGATACAAAACATTCCGGCGCTGCATGCAGCTCGTACCCCGGTCGGAGAATCTTCAATAGCGATACATTCTTTAGGGTCGATACCGAGTTTTTCTGCGGCATGTAAATATAGTGCCGGATCAGGCTTACAGACATTATCAACATGTGAAATGTTGTAAATATGAGTACCAAAGTATTTTTCTAAATTTAATTTTCGTTTTGTTATTTCAACAGTACTATCTACCGCGTTAGTTGCTAATGCTTTTTTAAGTCCGTGGCCTTTGGCAATAGAATGAAATTGAGTAAACCCGTCAATGAACTCTATTCCTTCTTCGTATTGGTTGTCGGCAAGAGTTTTCATTTCATGAATAAGATCTTCAACCTTGTCAGAGATATTGGCGATATCTTTAAGGATTTGGCAGCTCTTATGCAAAGAGAGGCCAACAATCTTTTTTTCATGCTCTTCTTGGAATTCTGCGCAGTAATCAACACCGCGTTGCTTAAGCAGGTTAGTTGTCGCTGATTGCCAAATTTTTTCTGTATCAATAATGGTGCCATCCATATCGAATATTATAGCTTTGTATTTCATGATTGATCCTTTTCGTGTATAATACTAGACATATCCCCTCCCACGTTCAACAAGTTACGATCAAAGAGCCAGCTGGCAGAGCCAAACGGCTAAAGGAACTAAAGATTAGTATAGCGTATTGTTATGAAAAAAGGTAAGAAAATGAGATTGAATCAGGGTAATAGGTCGTATTCAATAGTACAAACAGTATCAACCTATATTGGTTTTGAGCTAGTTCGCCAGGTTAAATGCTCGATGATTATAGGTGCACAAACGGCATTTTTCTCTGTAGCAGGCATTATTGCTCCAGTGTTTGGAACTAGTATCGGCAGTCTTGTGGCATTTTGTCTTTTTACAGCTTTACGAGTGGCTGTTACATCGACTTTTTTCTTACAACCGGTTAATTTGTTACTAATTTCTCATATTCCATTCTTAGTATCTGCTTTTATGTTTGCACCGCGCTCTAAAAAGCTCGTTTCTCTCTTTTTCATAGCAGCAATGTTTTTATTCTTGGTCAATCCAGTAGGGGCTCAAGCGTGGGTCTATCCAATGCTTTGGTTGATACCATTAGCGGTGTCCGCATATAATAATACGAGTGTGTTTACCCGGGCCATTCGGAGTACTTTTGCAGCACACGCTGTGGGTTCACTTATTTATTTGTATACAACTTCAATGTCCAGCTCGCTTTGGGTTACATTGACACCGATAGCGTTAGTAGAGCGATTATTGTTTACGGTTGGTATTATGGGTGTTTATTACACCGTGGCAGCTTTTTCCAAGTCTTATAAACATATGACTTTCTTGACTACACAAATTAAAATATAGGTTTATTTTCTAGGGCATACAGTATGATCAAGCATCTTGCATGTATTATGGACGGCAATCGTAGATGGGCAAAAGAGCGTGGTTTAATGCCATGGGATGGTCATCGAGAAGGCGTTAAAGCAATGGATCGAGTAGTCGACCATTGTTTAGAACTTAATATAGAATATTTGACGCTTTATTTATTTTCGATCGAAAATTTTAAGCGATCAGAAGAAGAAAAGAAATTTTTATTTACCATCATTGCAAAGCAGGCTGAAAAGTATGTGCCTAAGTATAATGCTAAGGGCGTAAAGGTTAAGTTTATTGGTCAACGTGACTTATTTCCACAATCAGTGGTCGAGATGTGTGACCGGATTGAAAAACAAACAGCTCATAACACCAAACTTATATTAAATTTATTGTTTTGTTATGGTGGCCAGCAGGAAATCTTGGCAGGTGTTAAGACGTGTCTTAGTAAGGTTCAAGCTGGAGAGATGGATATAGAGCAATTAGATGCAACAATGTTCAAGAACTGTTTGTGGTCAGGTGATGTTCCTGATCCGGACATCATGATTCGTACTGGTGGCGCTTCTCGCTTGAGTAATTTCTTACTGTTTCAAGTTGCGTACACAGAGTTGCGTTTTATTAAGCCATTCTGGCCCGATATGACTCCAGAGTTGTTGGATGAAATTATAGAAGAATTTAATCAGAGTAAGCGAAATTTTGGAAAATAATCTTTAAAGGATTTTTATGAAGATTACGGTTATTGGAGAAGGTGCTTGGGGTACTGCTGTAGCATCAGTCTTGGCTAATAATGGTCATGAGGTTAATGTATGGTGTCATGATGTGAAAGTTGCCGATCAAATTAATAACCATAATCGTAATGATACCTATATGCCGGGTATTGAACTTTCAAATAAAATAAAGGCGTCTACAGATTTAGAAACGGTTCTTGATAAGGCTGATTGGGTATTTGAAGCTATCCCTGTAAAGTTTTTACGCTCAGTATTACAACAAATAAAACCGTTTTATAAGGGCCAACAAAAATGGGTGGTCTTGAGTAAAGGTATTGAGAATGAAACTCTTCTATATCCTTCACAAATAATCCAAGACGTGTTTGGAGACTTGGTTAATTTTGTTGTATTGGGTGGCCCGAGCCTGGCAAAAGAACTTATTGAAAAAGATATCACAGGTGTTGTTTTAGCGAGCAGTAATCGCGACTTAGTCCAACAATTGCAACAACTGATGGCCAACGGTTATTTCTTACCATACCTCTCAGATGATTACATGGGCGTTCAAGTAGGTGGAGCTTTGAAGAATGTCATTACGTTGGCTGTAGGAATGGCTAACACTAATGACTCGTGTAGCAACAATACACAGGCATGGCTACTTACAAAAGGTTTTGCCGAGATTGTTATGATCGCAGAGCATTCGGGTGCTCAGGCGCAAACCTTATACGGTCTTGCAGGTATTGGCGACTTGGTGTTATGTGCTACTGGATGTGGCAGTCGTAACTTTGAAGTCGGTGTTGCGTTAGGCCGTGGCGAAACTCTGGACTCTATCTTAAAAAGAACTGGTTATATTCCTGAAGGTATCAATACATTAGAATCGATACATCAACTTATTCAAGATCAAAAACTAAATGCTCCAATTTGCGATGGATTATATCAGGTTGTTTTTGAACAGAAAGAATTTAGTGATCTACTTCAAGAGCTTTCTAAGGTTTAGCTAAAAAGTATTGACAGTAGGGCCTTTTTATATCATAAATAATGCATAGGATAAAGACATTCTTTATAGATAGGCATATTATGATTATACTACGATTTGTGTTTATATTGTGTTGTGTAACCTATTCACCATTTCTTTTTTCTGGAGGGGAGGGACCACCTCGAAGGGCCTTAAGGAGACATCAAACGTGGCCGCACTCCCATTTGCGAGAACATTCCGATCCTTCACCTTTAGGTGACGCGGTTAAAGTCGAAGAGTTAGGACAGCTGGGAGAACAGCCTTCTCAAGATGAGTTAAAGACATTGTTTTTGCGCTATAGATCTGGAGAACTACGTGACCAATCCCGAAAACGATTGCTTAGATTATCTAGGTCTAGCAGTTGTAGAAGGTTGTTGAGGGAGGAACAAGAGGATGGGCATAATTTGCTTGACGAGTTTATCAGAGGCGGTGATTCGGCATTAGTTATTGCGGTTCTTCCAGTAAGTGATACTTTGCCTTCAGAATTTAATAGGGGAAGGTGTGCCGAAGGTATAAAACTTTTATTGGCTGACGAGTGCGCACAAATATCCACGGAAGATCGAAAAGTACTCACTAATATGCATAAAGAGCTCTGGGCTTCTGTTAAGTAGACGCTTTTAACTTTAGATAGAAATGTTTCAATTTACGATTCAGTATATCAGGTTGTTTTTGAATATAAAAAGTTTAGCGATCTAGTACGTGAGCTTTCCACGGTTAAGTAAAAGCGGGCACTTCCTACTAAAATGTTGATTGATATTGTGTGTAATAATTAAAAAGCCACCGTATTTAGAGGCTTTTTAATTCACATCTTAATTTGACAGTTTTAGTCTAATCAGTCATAAAAGAATACTTAACTAGAGATAAATAACTGCTTGTATAGATAAGGGTAAAATGTATAAATATGTATTAATAAGTTTATTAATGAGTGCGGGGAGTTTGTACTCGGGTGATTTTCGAAGTTCAGAAAAATTCATTGTTGGAAAGTATGAACCAACGTTGCGACGTAGGGGCTCTGTTCTTGCAGAAGCAGTAAGGATGGAAGAACAGAGAGAGGGTTTGAAAGAGGTAGATTTTGGGGATATTGATGAGGAAGAGGGGGTATGGGACAATGAACAAGAATTTAAGGAGTTATTTGAGGGATACAGGGATGGGAAGTTAGCGAGTGTTGAACGGGTGCAACTATTGGCAAGATCTGCAGAGTATGCAGCTGAATTTAGAACCAAAGGGGTTGCAGGGAAGACTATTGCTATAACTGCCTGTGAGCAGGGAGATACTTTGTTAATTCAGTCTTTACTTGTTGGAAGAGGTAAGCTGGATTTTTGCCAAAAGGATGATTGTTCTGCCTATGATCAAGGAATTGAAGCTTATTTGAGTAAGAATGAAGTTTCTCCTACAAAAAGAGCAGAACTTAAGAGAATTCAACAGCTTCTTCAAGAACAATAATCTATTTTTTTACTATTATTTAACTAATTTCTTTTTGCTAGAATTTGAACCTGAAGGGATTGGGACAGGTCAACCAGGGTGCCTGGCAGTGGCTTTTGCTCGATTATTGAATAAAAGTGCATAGCATGTCGAGGTTGTCCTTCGGTATAGGTGATGGTTGGAGAAATACTATGCAGCTTTAAAAACTCAACAACATCAACGAGGTTTTCATTAATACAGCTTGGGAATATGTATAAGCTGCTTTCGGGCTTGCTCATATAGATAGTAACTTTTTTAGTAGTCAGTGGTTCATTAGCACTTGGGTTCTGACAGACACACGTATTAGCTGGCAGTGAAGAATGGACAAAAAATGTTGAGTATTTAATTTTTTTGTTTTTTAGAATTTCTTCGCACATTTCTAATGACTTATTACACAAGTCGGGTGCGGTTACGACGGGTGGCTTTTTAGAGGTAACAAGAAAGATTGAATAGTGTGGCTTGACGCGATCTGAAGGACTAGGTGTTTGCCGTAAGATGGTGCCTACTGGAAGTTCGGCGTCTTCTTTTTCTGCAAGGATTCTGACATTGAGTTTTTTGGCAGAGAGCTCTTTGATTCCTTCATGAATAGGAAGACCAACGACGCGTGGTACTTCAATGGTCTTAAGAGCAAATACTTGTCCCATAAGCCAATAGCCGAACATGAAGAATATAAAGGGAGTGACCCATAAAAAGTTTTTGTAATCCATGATTACTAGTATAAATTTAATTCCTTATCAAGTCTACGAGCTAGAACTTCACACCTTGTTGCTGAAGTGGTGTTGAGTAGTATTTCAAGGGCTTTCCATCTTTCTGTATTGCTCATAGGTGATAGGATAGTCGTTAATAATAAAGCAGTAGACTGTTCGTTGGGTATAAGAGAAGTTAAGGCTCGGTGCAATTTCCGTGTTTTTAGTCCCTTCATGATTTCATCTCGTTCTTGGGGAGAAAAAGATTCACTTCCTGTTGTTACGACGGTATTAAGAATTATTTTACGAGCCTTTGGGCTAACTGATTCATTCAGAATAGCTCGTTCTATTTCTCCTGCAATTTGGTCTGGAGTGGTGACAAATAGACCAGATAGTTGATTGCCGGTTACGATAAGATCTTGATTTGCCAGCTTACGTCGCATGTGTAGAGATGGTTTGGAAGGGTTGGGTTGTAGATGGTTACTTATTGTACAACCGATTACTAGAATGGCAACTTTGTGATATTGATTCATAATTTTCCTTAACTTGGTCTACTGAGGAGTAAGAGGTTTAGTAGGTGGCTTTGCATGGGGGTTGGTGGCAATGTTCTTATTAAGAGCAATTGCATTTCTTCCAGAGTGGTGGTTTTTTCTGCTATGCATTCTGCATAGAAGGATCCTATTCTTGTAACCGAGTTCAAGCGCCTAGGAGTTGGCCGCTTTACGACACCATTTTTAGATTTTGTTTTTACTCCAAGTTTTAGTAATATACGTTTTTTTGAAGCTGCACTAATTACAGCCTGATTATTAATAGTTGCTACTAATTTCACAGCAACTTTTGTTGGTATGATAACGGTTAATTTGTTGGATATTGAAAGCGTAGGGTTGGTTTTTTTTCTTCTTGCAAGAAGTGCCGATGGGCCTGTGCTTAGTGTTCCTGCATCAAGGACTATAGAGACCGTCGCTAGGATAATTAGCATTACAAATATGCGATATTGGTTCATTGTTTTTCCATCTATTAATTGAACACATTGTTTAAATATATTCTAAGATGAAATAAAATAATAGCAATGAAAAATGTTGTTTGAAAATAATGAGAATGGGTAGACGATAAGCCGGATTCTGTGCTTTCAATGAAAGTGGCAACCATTTATCTATGCGACATACCCGTACGTTTAACCAGAACGAAGGCCGACACGTACCTACTTTGTCTTGCTCCCGGTAGGGTTTACCCCCAGTATGCATTACTGCAATACTGTCGGGTGCTCTTACCACCCGTTTTCACCCTTACCCCATACAATGTATGTGGCGGTTATTTTCTGCGGCACTGATCCATGGGATTTCGCCCCCCTTGATTGGTGTTAACCTTCCAAGGTACCGTTTCGTTAGGAGTCCGGACTTTCCTCTCATACAGAGTATGAGCGATTGCCTTGTCTACCCATTATTTTCAAAAACCAAAGAATAATCATTATTACTATATTAACATAAATGTTTCCATTTGTAAAAATGGTTCCGAGGGGATACCCCAATATCCACCACTGGATGATGAGTGCTTGAGTGAGCAATGCGCTGATTAGGAGGCCTAATGCTGATAAAAAGGGGAGCTGGAAATTAATTGCCAAGAATCGTCCCAGAGGGATTATAAAGATCCAAATGGGGAGTGATAGGCCAAAAAAGCCGTAAGCCAGCTGGGATTCCAGGGCGAGGAAAAATAGGGTAAAAAGAAGATTGTTGAGGGGTTTGTGGCTGACCGATTGTAGAATGAAAAAACAAAGAAGGGATTGGGTGGTCAGGTGGTATAGGATGATAAAACTGCTTACATCGATCCAGAAAAAAATCATGGTAAGCAGGTAGGGTAATATATGTGAAAAAAGCTTTAAGCTTCGCATAAAATAATCTTTTTGGTTATATCCTTTAAATTGATTCTTCTAGCGTATACAATCAATCGACAGTTGACAATTCTAGGGGATTGAGTAGTTTTTCTCATGCAGTATGAGTAGTATTTTAGTAAAAAAGAAAGGGTATTTATGAAGAAGCTTTTATTAGTTGTGTTAATGATGGGTGCTGTTGGTTCAATGCAAGCTAAGTATGGTTATGATACAGCTGCAGCAGTAGGAACGCACCTTAAGAGTAATCCTATAAAATATACCGTAGGTGTAGCAGCGGTCGTAGCTTTATATGCTTACCGTGGTGCGCTTATGGGAATGATTACTAAGCAAATGGAGCAATTTAAGTTCCGCTCTCCTCAGGAAGAAGAAGCAAAATAAACTTCTAGCTTATTTATATCAATTTTTAGAAGCTGCTTTCAAGGTGGCTTCTTTTTTTTTATACTCATAATATGAAGACACGATTTTTAACATACTTTTTAATGTTTACTTTATTGTCAGGCTGCTTAGCTTTAGGAGCTGTAAGCTTTATCTGGCATAATCATATAATAGATTTTTCTGTTCTCGAGTATTATAACCCGGGAAAGCCATCCATCTTACTGGATGACCAAGGCAATGAGTGGGCACGGTTCGAACTGGATCGACGTGATCCATTACCATACTCAAAAATACCTAAGCATTTGATTCAAGCAGTTATTGCCACTGAAGACAGAGACTTTTTTAATCATTTTGGTATTTCTATTAAAGGGATTGCTCGCTCAATGGCGGTGAACTTATATAAACGTAGATTTGTTCAGGGTGCGAGTACCATAACCCAACAATTGATACGTCTTTTATTTTTTGATGCCCGTCAAACGGTGAGTAGGAAGGTTAAAGAGCAAATTGTAGCATTGCTAGTAGAAAAGCAATTCACTAAAGAACAAATTCTACAAACATACTTAAATCATGTGTGTTTTGGATGTGGCATCTATGGTGTTGAAGCGGCAGCACAGCGGTTTTGGTCCAAGAGCGCACAAGATATTACTATCGGTGAGGCTGCAATTTTAGCTTCAATATTGAAACATCCATCTCGTTATTGTTTGCTAAATTCTACTGAAAATGTCCGCAATAGACGTGATACTATGTTGAATGTAATGGTACAGATGGGATTTATTACGCCAGAGCAATGCATCAAAGCAAAAGCTGAGCCGATTGAAGTTGTGGCACGTAACACCGTTCAGGTGGCTCCCCATTATAAAGAGACAATTCGTATTTTCCTTGAAAAGGAAATTGGGAAAGCGCGTCTGTATTGTGGAGGCCTTACTATACAAACAGGCCTTAATAGACGCACTCAAAATGCAGCATCAAAATATTTTAAACTTCAATTTAAAGCATTAAAGGGTCGTTTTTCTGATAAGATTGACGGTGGACTAATGAGTATTGATCCTCAGACTGGACAAATTAAAGCCATGATTGGAGGTTGCAGTTTTGAACAATCTAAGTTCAACCGTGCATTACAGGCTCGACGACAAATGGGATCAATTTTCAAACCACTCGTATACGCTTCAGCAATCCAGCAAGGAAGTTCGTTTGCCGATGTGGAAGAGGATGAACCTATAGACCTTCTTTTTGAAGGAACAGTTTGGAGTCCTCGTAATCATACCCGTGCCTTTGAAGGTGACATGACTCTTGCTCGTGCACTATCAACATCAATTAACACCATTACAGCAAAAACATTCTTACGGGCTGGGGGCAATAATGTTGTAGATTTGGCAAAAAAATGTCATCTTTCTCAAGAATTAGAACCACTCCCATCATTATCGCTCGGCTGTGTAGATGTAACGATCAAAGAGGCAATAGGCGCATTGAATGTTTTTGCTAACGACGGAGTCTATGTTGAACCGCATCTGATAAAATGGGTCAAGGATGAGTTTGGAACGAAGATTTATAGATTTGAACCTCAACGTGAGCGAGTTATGGAACCTCGCGTTGTAGGGCAGGTAGCGAAGGTCTTAAGCATTGGTATCATGCGATATCTCAAACAATACAAGGTTGCTGACTTTAAATCAGAAGCGTTTGGGAAGACTGGGACGACGAATGATTCACGGACTTGTTGGTTTTGTGGATCGACACCGCGCTTGATGACGGTGATTTATGTCGGCCATGATGATAATAGTCCGCTCGGTGATAATGTGTATCCTTTATCCACCATCTTTCCAATTTGGTTGAACTTGTATAAAGCTATTGAGCGTGATGCTGAATCGTTTGTGTATGATCCATCGCTTAAAGAAACATTAATCAATTGGAAGACGGGGGATATTGTATCCCATGCCTATAACAAAGACATTGTTCCTATTTATACCTAGCTCAGTTGTTGTGATATTTTCATGATCATCTTATTATCTTGCTCGAGTACGTGAAATAGATTTGGATGCGCTTTGGCCAGAGCAGAAGCGTTAAGCTTTTGGTGGTGAGTTGTGGCTGTTGTTAGAGGAATAACAATGCATGATTTTTCAAAGAACACGATTTCGGCTAGGATGCCAGCTCCGGCACGCGTGATAATCAAGTCGGACAGTGCATAGTAATCAGCGAGCTCGTTGGTGTAGGAAAAGGTAATAGCTGGTATTTTAAGATTACTATAAAAACTATCCCAATCGGTTGATGTATCATTTCCAGTTTGATGGATGACCTGCCATTCTGTTTTAACTGCAGGGTTAATTTCTACAATTTGTTTGATTAATCCGTTTAAAAACTGTGATCCTTGAGATCCGCCCAGTATAAATAATGTTTTTCGAGCTGGATCGAACTGGTGCTTTTTATATACCGGTTGTTTATCAATGATCTTATCAGCCAGCTGGAATCGGACAGGGTAGTTTGTTTGTGTACACTGAACTTGGTGAAATAGCTTTTGTGTTGAAGCAAAACAGACGTGCACTTTTGTTGCAATACGACTGAGGAGTTTGATTGCCAATCCTGGCTCGACATTGAGTTCATAAAGTTCGATCGGAATTTGTAAAACTTTTCCAGCAAGACAAACAGGAAGTGCGATATAACTTCCCGTTGATATAATTTTTGTTGGTCGCGTTTTAAAGAGGGTAATAAAGCTTGTTATGAATGCGATTGCAAATTGGAACAGGAATTTGGGGATGAGTAGGATATGCTTGTAGGGGACATTGATTAAGGAGATAAACACGGTATGGTCCAGTGTGGCCTTGGCCAGAATATCTTTATCAAGGTTATGGTTTTTAGCAAAAAAAACCTTTTTATATTTACTATAATCATTATTGGCTATAGTGAGTGCTGGGATGATGTGTCCGCCAGAACAACCGGCGACCAGGGCTATCGTTTTTTCTTTTTGTTCCATGATAATATTTTTTTCTGCCTATGGCATCGAATTAAAAATTTTTTTAATACTTCGTTTAGTTCGGGATCGTCTATGGTATCGAGGGCCTTGTTTTCTTTATCCGAAAGCTCGACTGGAATTGGGGTATAAGTCTTTTTAGTAGAGCCTTTGAGGTTGGGGTTTTTACGATTAACCTTTTTAAAACGTAGCTGTGTCACTTCTGGCTTGTCTAAGGCGTCATTGATTTTATCGAGTAAGATATTAGAAAATAAATGTAGTTCCTGCATCCAGTGTGGATCATACACGCCGAGGATGACGGTTGTTTTGAATATTTTTTCTAAGCGGACGTGCTGGCTAAGGTTGCCAATAATGGTCTTCCAGTTTTTGATAAGAAAGAGCTGCCACGTTTGTTGTTGTGGCAATGCTGTTTTCATAAGAGAGTCGATGAGGCTGGCCATATTTCCTACTGATATATTGTTTTATTCATACTTTAACATTTTAGATCAGTAATGCGATGAAAGCAAACAAACTATATTTAGCTGAAGTATTGATTTTACTTTTTAGTGATTGATATGCTTAATATAATGAAATTATTTATATTGGGGGTTAGAGTATCATGAAAAATTTTATTAAACTTTTTATATTATTGTTATTAAGTTCGCAGGTTACTATTGGTATGTCTAGGGGTACTCATGCTGAATCGGCTAGTCGGGGTGGGCGTGGATTACGCGTGGTTGGACCGGCTCCACGCATGCGTAGTAAAGGAACGCAGATGCCAGAAGTTATTGAGCAGCAGTTTGGGATGGAGTTGCCACGGGTAGCGATCGTGCTTGATTCTGGAGCAGAGCCTCAAGGTGGACCGCTTTTATTGCAGTTTGGGCAGATGATTGCAGACAAGGCGGCACCAGTCATTGTTGATGGATCTGTATTACATAAATTTTTTGCATTGAGAAATTGGAATGAGTCTTCTGATATAGAGATAAGCAGTCGTGATTTAATTCAGCAGGTACGGAATCTTGCTACCAGAGCAAAAGAGTTGGACCAATTCTTTGAGGCTGCTGCTGTTACTCACAAAGAGTTATTCGCTGAAAAGGTTCGTGAACTCGGTAGTATTGTAAACCCTGCTGATCGTCAAAAACTAGAAGCGCAACGGGCAGAGATTGATCGGTTGTTTACACAAGAAGAGGCTAAGTATCTTAAAGAGCAGGAGTCGATACAGGAATCTTTGAGAAAAAAACTAGATACCTATAATGACCGTAAAGGTAAAACTCCAGAGTTTGAGTTTAATTACTTTTTAAAAAGTTTGAATTTTGATATTTCTGATTGGGATGTTTATCGCCATGATACTGTTGATCTATTTTTATTCATTCCTAAAGGCTATCAAGCTGATTTAAATAAGAGTATGAAGGCCAGTAGTGCATATAAAAAATTACTGCCTCAATTATCACGAGAGCAACGGCGAGAAGAGGATCTACGTCATCAAGCCAGACATGATGATCATGATTATGTGGATCATAAGGAATTAGCTATACGGCACCGGGTTTCTGATATAACTGTGACGATTGCCGATAAGCATTTTCTTTCAGAAGAGCTGGCTACAGGCTTTAATCTTCAGGGGCTGACTAGTGTTGATTCTATTCAACAGTTGTTTACTGAAGTGGGCTATAACTGGAAGTCCCGCTTTTTTAAAAGAGGAGCCAAGCCTGCTATAACATCTCAAGATTTACAAGATATGTTTATTAAGGGTGACATGGCGACGTTGAAACCTGTATTTAAACCTTTACTTGTATATATGGTCGGGTATGGCACTACTAAATCAGAAAAACTAGTGAGTATGCAAAGTAGAGAGTTTTATAACTTTATTACAAAGTTGGCACCTTTGATGCAAACCTTATACTTTGTTAATTGTGGGGATAGCAATGTTCTATCTACCAGGACGTTGCATAATCAGCAGGCTGATGTAATTGCGGGTAGTATTGAAGAGCCGCAGGTATATCGTGATATGGCTCTTTTGCCTAATATTTTAGGTAAAGAAGAACTCCCTTTTAACCTTACTAACTTTTTTGCAACATTAGATATGGCAGCCCAATGGAAACGGAATGCGATGAATACAATTAACAAAAGTATTCGAGAACATGCTGCGATAGAGGGTATTGATCATGCTGCAGTAGAGGGTCAAAAGGTTGATGGTAAACTAGTTATATCGCAAGAAGAATATATTCGTCGAACTCGGGATGCATGGGGCCAACAACAATTATTCTTCTATTCAAGGTTACGCGAGGCTGTGGATTTTGCGACGCCAACCATCAACAATAAAATGGTAATGGCTGGAACTCAAATTCCATTTATTTGGGATAGTTATCGTGCAAAATTCTTACCTTTAATAGGGGCTAAAGAAGTGATAGTGGATAATCAGCATAGAGCTGCTAATGCTTCAATAGTTATTACCGATAAAGAAAAAGTATTTTTTGAGATTGCTAATGTTTCTACGGTTTCCTTGCTTAATGGCAGCAACACAGCTCCATCATTTATTTCACTGACACCAGCCGATGAGCCTCTTACGGTTATTAAGGCTATTCAAATGGATCATGTTACCCTTAAACAATTTTTAGAGCAGTCTATATTCTCATTAGATGTGTTTGCTGAAAAAACATGGCGAATAAAACAGTTAGTTCTTTCTGATTCTCAAGGCGCTCTCAAGTACTACCAAGACGTTACCATTAAGCATGCTCCAGTATCAGCAGGATGGATTTCAGGGGCTGCAATGCAAGGGTCGGTTTCATATAAGGTGATGGAAGACGGTAGTTTGAGTTGGTACAACGTTGACTGGAACTTTAAAGAAAAAGAGTTTGCAAACGAGCGAAAAGAAAGGGGTGCTTCTAAGGCGTGGAGAGCAGATTATAACTTATTGACACAGCCATATCAACATTGGGCTGATACTTTGCGCAGACGTGATGGATGGGACAAAAAGGAAGCGCAAGGCGGAGCTTCTGATCTTATGCGGACCATAATAGAAGCAGCTATGACTCAACGTGATGCTGCATAAAGATTGAAAGAGCTTGTTTTTGTCGGTGCCGATTGGCTACAATTGATTTAAATAATAAAGGAGATTATCATGACATGGTTCTTTTTTGGTGAAGCGGTTTGGGAAACGATATCCTTGCTTGCTATATCTTTATTTCTAATTTTCCATTTTGTTCATTATGTTTCACGGAAAAAGTTTGCAATGTTTCAACTCTTGATCGGTCTTGCCGTTGTCCTATTTGGGATTATCATGGCGGTTAAGCTGGGACACGTTGTTCCATCATATCGTATGACCGCTGCAGTTGATGCGATATTGTTAACGGCCATGGCATTGATTATATTCGACTTTATTGTCTTGTTTGCTCGTGCATGTGGTATGGGCATATCACCAAGGCTAGAATCACTGTGCTTCTGGGTCATTGGGGTATGTTATGTCGGAGCAAGTATCATACTGTTATCAGTAGGAACACCAGATCAATTAATGCAATTAGATCGCATTACAGATGTTCTTTTACAGCCGTTCTGGATCCTTGTACTGATACGTTTGATCTTTTTGTCACGTAGCCCAAATGAGCCTAAGCCTAGGGTTTAATAAGCAGCTTGAGTGCCAATAATAGACCAAGGCAAGCAAATAAGATTCGCATAAAGATTGTATAACTAAATTGGATGACGCTGTCTCTGCCCCAGAGTATGAGCAATATAAACAGCAGCGTGCATCCTATGTATAACACTTGGTTAATACGGCGCATGCGTTCTGGTATAAAACTGTTTTCATAAACATTGGTGAGCAGGTCGCCAATCGTGGTTAGTATGCTCGAGGTCAGGAGTACGCAGACGTACATAATGCTGCCAAGGCGAATGAGTTGCCACCAACCAACTTGGAATGGAAAAAAGAAAACAATGAGCACCAATATCCCAATGAGTAAAACATTGGTTCTGATTTGCAAGGTCCCTTTACCAGAAAAGTAAGCGATTATATAAATTGCAAAGGCGAGTATAAAGCCTAAGGCAAAGCTTACTTGCAGTAAATCAATTCCCATAAAAAACATCCTTTTCCGCTATTCCAATTATAAAAAATACAGTATGATAATTATTAACACGTGCTTCCGCACGTTCTTGCTAAGTCTATAAGTTTTATTTTTTATGACAATCGGATTATATTTACTATGAAAAAATTAATTGTTCTCTTGGGTTTAATCGTAGTTTCTGGACAGATTACTGCTGGAGGAAATGGTTCAAAAGTGCTTTCACCAGAAGAGTGTAAACGTATTGGATTGGAGCTACAGAAAGAAGAGCGCGATCAAGAGGCCATTCGTAAGGCAATGAGAGTGCATCTAGATTTTCTTTGGGAAAAAACAATAAGTGAGGTTCCATTTATTTCGGGGTCTGAAGGAGGAGAAGCTGTTCGTACTCCTACCGAAATACAGCGGACGTTGTTGGCTGGTTTAGCTGAGATATATGGTAAAAGCTATCCTGACACAAAACAAGCACTATTTTATCGTGATGTGTTAGTGCCTGCACAGTTAGCGGAACAAGAAGCGTTAGAGGCTTAGTAGTAGATTTTTCCAAAAAAGAGAGCTACTGCCTGGCATTGGCGTCTTGAGCATTGCTTGCTCTACTACTGCTAATTTTTTTTGAGTTTCTTGGGTTGCGTTATGTAGGTATTGTTTGCTCAAGAAAGAATAGAACTGTTCTAAAAGATCACCACTTTCATATTCATTTAATTTTGCTTTATCTAGTTCTTGTAGAAATTCTACCGGACTGATCTGACGTGGTGATGTAAGCAAGTTTAATAATGCAGAATAGCTTGGATGTTCGTTAGTGGAAGAGAAGCTAAACTCTAGACACCGTGACTTGATAGTCGTTAAAAGTCTATGCTTATGTTCAGTCGCCAAAATAAAATGGTATCCTGGTGGTGGTTCTTCAATAGGCTTTAACAGCTTGTTGGAACAGGTTTGCCCAAGGGCGTCAGCACGTTGAATAATGAAAAAGAAATGTTCATTGTCGTCTAACTGCAAGGATATTTTTTCAAACACCATATCTAACTGCTCAACTGTATACGTAGACTTTTCTGGCTCTAGCCACATGGTTGCATAATGTTCATGATACTGAATATTACGACAGGAGGTACAGGAACCACAGCTATTGTTGGGACAAAATAGCGTTTGTAGAGCAGAGTGAATTTTTTCTGTAACCGTATCGGTATTGCCTGTCCACAATTGTGCAGATGCTAAGATGGATTTATTGTTCATGATTGATCTGCTTAAGTATAAAATCTATTGCGCGTTGAGCTAGTTGTTCTGAAGGTTCATTAGCGTCAAGTTTCAAAACATTATCTCGGTTTTGAAACAGCTCGTCAAACCCGTTCTTAGCAAGTTGCATGAAATCTTCTTTTTCTTCTTCAAATGAGGTGAGTGGTTCAGCTCGAGCAAAGACTCGCTTAAATGCTGTTGCTACATCAAGGTCCAAATAAAAGATGATATCTGGTTGTCGCTCATTCATGGCCCAGTTATTGATTTTTTTAATAGTGGGAATGTCTAATCCGCGGCCATATCCTTGATATACAATCGATGAATCGCCCATGCGATCAGATACCACTATTTTTTTTTCATCGAGTGCTGGGAGTATAACTTGTTCTGAATGCTGTGCACGGTCGGCAGCAAATAAAAGATACTCTGCCTTAGAGCACACTTTAGGAGTTCGTGGCGTTAGAACAATATCACGTATGAGTTGTCCAATAGACGAGCCTCCAGGCTCTTTGGTTAATAGATATTCAAAGCTATGTTCATCTAACTTTGTTTTTAAATTTTTGATGAATGTGGTTTTACCGCAGCCATCAATGCCCTCAACGACAATGAGGAGTCCATCTTTAAGTTTGGTCATTTTTCTTTAGTAAATAAAGGTTATACTATATCTATAATAAGTGTGATCTATCAGCCATAAATGTAAAGTGTTTTAATGGAAACTAAACCGCGCATCACTCATTTAATAACGAGCCTCAAGGTGGGTGGTGCGGAAGCATTACTTGTAGACCTTGTTCAGGAACTTCATAATGATGGGTATAGAAATCAGGTTCTCTATTTTTATGATGGCCCTAATCGCCTACTATTAGACAAGATGGGTGTAGAGACTGTACGGATTTCCGGATTGTTTAGGCTCTATGATCCGATTTTTTTTGTTCGCCTGGTTAAAATGGTCCGTGCGTTCAAGCCGAACGTTATTCATGCATCATTATGGTCGGCGAATTTATGTGCTCGGGTAGTAGGTCGGTTATTAGGTATTCCAGTCCTGTGTGCTATTCATTCCAATACTAATTTAGCGGGAGCCGGCAATAGAAATAGTCGTTTTAGAACGGTTATAGATCGTGTGTTAAAATACTGGGCGTCTCGGTATGTATTAGTATCATCACAAATGGATTCTACGATTTTACCGGCAAAGAGAACAGTGGTTATACAAAACGGTGTCCGTGTTGGTTCATTAGCGTCGAGTCAAAAGCTGATGCACTCATTAGATCTTAAAAACAAATTCGTTGTAGGGGCGGTAGGGCGGTTTTGTTCAGTGAAGAATTATGCTTTATTGTTAGACTCGTTTGCGTTGCTTAATACCAAGTATCGGGATACGGTTTTGGTACTGCTTGGGCAGGGTGAGTTGGAAACCGAGTTGAAGGATCAGGCCAAGCGGTTTGGTATTATGGATAAGGTTCGATTTATACATTCCAATAAAGCCGTCGACTATTATTCTTTGTTTGATTGTTTTGTTATGACGTCATGGGAAGAGGGTCTTTCAATTGCTTTGTTAGAAGCGATGAGCTTTGGTGTACCTCCTGTTGTGGTCAAACCGGAGGGTGTGCATGAAGTGATCGAGCATGACACAAATGGGTTATTGGTTGGTCATCATGATAAAGAGCTTATTGTTCAAGAGATAGAACGCTTACTTGTCGACCCTGTCTTGCATAGACAGATTGCAATGGAAGCGCAACAGACTATTCAGCATCAATTTAGTTTCACCAAGATGGTAGACTGCTATAAAGAGCAATACGCTCAATTGTCTAACAACTTTATTGATGTGTAATTTTTTTGAATATATACTCATGACAACATTTTTTGTTTAAAAAAAAAGGTTTAGTTATGCAAAAACAAATAAGTATTTTGGTTCTGAGTTTCCTTTTGATTTCTTGTGATACGTTGTTAGGTGCAAGACCACAGTCTGGAGATTTTGAAGTCAGCTTTGGAACGTCGACAGATCTCTATGCTATGACCGCAGTTTTTTACTACTATTTACATAAGAAGGTTGAGCAAGGTCTTGAGTCGGGGTATAGGGTTGATCAAAGAGTAGAAAAAAACGTAAAATACTTTCAAAGGGCGATAGTGCACTCATCTTCACTCTTGATTAGGGAAGCAAGTTCAAAAGAAGCGCTTGGGTTTTTGACCTGGGAGGTTGTGGATGATTATTATGGAGAGATTCAGCACTGGATTATTTCTCAGAAGGGCTTGAATGGGCTTTGTGCGGGGCTTTTATTTGATAAGCTCGAAAGGCATCTACGAAAAACCCTTGGAATTGTTCGAATTTCTATGCTGAGACGTCAAGAAGCAGGGATACGCTTTCTTAAAAGGCGGGGTTATGTAAATTCAGGCCCAGATGAAGCTGATCATAATTGTGATATATATATTAAATCACTCTTGGCCTAAATAACAATCTTGTTTTTCCTTTTTAAAAAGCCATAAAGGGCGCCTTTCATCGGATAACTTTTTTTTTAATCATCTTTCTATTGTAGAATTACTATGAAGTGATATGGTAATGTATCGAGAAAAAGGTGGTGAAAATGAAACAAATTTTATTATCATTGGCATTTTTGATATTCAATATCGGTGCTGATACCTTATATAACACTCTTCCGCTGAGTTTTCATAACAGGCGTTCTTATATCGGCTTGGTACAAGGCGCAGATGGTCTTTGGCAAGGATTGCCTCAAGATGCTTCTAATAAAACAGCATCCTGTCCACAATTTTACAACCTTATTGGTAACTACTCATTTTCATTGGTGGGAAGTCCCTATGTTTCCGAGTGCGAATTTATGGAATCTCATAGCGATCAACTTCATGGCCAAGATTTTGTGTGGGTGGACGTACAATGGCTATTTAACGCGTTTTTTACTAATCGACAGCTGGTAAGATTGCGTGATGGCCGGGAAATTTTGTTGAAAAGCGAGCTCTTTAATGCCTTACGCACAAAAATGTCTATTGAGCGTTTACAGCAGCTACTCCCGTCTTATGGTGGCGTCTGCATGGTTGACGTTTGTTGTAGGAAATCCTGAGTGAGGATAATCTAATTTGATTTTTTTGTTGAAAGACGATATTATTATTTAAGTAAGATTAAAGGAAAAATTTAATCTTTTTTAACCAAGATAACCTCCATTTCCCCTATCCTAGACTTTCTGTCAGGGTGGGGGAAATTAGTTAATTATAGAAAAATATGATGGATAAAAAACTATTATCAAAGCTAATGCCACACCGCAAGGGCACTCTTTTTTTCAATGAAAAGGGTGAATCGTTTGATAATGTTTTTGGTCATACAGCATTAATGTTTTTACATTTAATTAAGAACTATTCCTCTAGAAAGCCAAAAAACAAAGAAAAGTGGATCGAGACATCGATACCGGCAACTCGTAGTCAAGAGCTCGTTTTAACATGGATAGGTCACGCAAGTTTTTTGATTCAAGTGGATAATGTAAACATTCTTGTTGATCCTACTTTTTATAGTTCAAGTTGTTTTTTCCCACGAATCATGCCTCCCGGAATAACACAGGACAACCTTCCTCCAATAGATTTTGTATTACTGTCGCATAACCATCGCGACCATATGGATCGTAAGTCGTTGCGGGATATTATTAATAAGAATCCAAGGGCGCAGATTATGGTACCGATGGGGGACCGTAAGTGGTTTGGGCGTTATGGCTATAGTTTGGATCTGGTGTCAGAGTTTAATTGGTGGGAGAGTATTAACCTTCCTAACATTAAGTTTACGTTCTTGCCAGCATATCATTGGTCTCAGCGTTGGATATTTGATCGGAACAAGTCGCTTTGGGGCAGCTGGATGATTGAGGTTGGTGGTCAGACCATCTATTTTGGTGGGGATACGGCTAACTGGAAGCATTTTGAGCAAATTGCACAGGAATTTCCTCGTATTGATGTTGCGTTGATGCCAGTCGGTCCGTGTGAGCCTCGAAACTGGATGGAAAAGGCGCACTTGAGTCCTGAACAGGCTGGTAAGGCTTTTTTAACATTGAATGCACAGCACTTTATTCCAATGCATTGGGGAACCTTCTTTTTTGGTATTGATTATTATGAACAACCAATAGAGCGTCTTTTGCAATGGTGGAAGAGTAATGAGTCACTTCTTGGAACTAAACAGCTTCACATTAACAAGATGGGCAAGCAGTTCAAGCCGCAATCAAATATTTTCGACCTTGGTAAAACAATCAGTAATATTCTCGAAATTTAACCTTATAAGTTTAAATGGTATATTAAAAGGAGTATTGGAAAGTGAAAAAAACCATATTATTTTTATCAGTATTAATGATTGTTGGCCTAATTTGGAAAACCAATGTAATAAGTATGGGATCTACTTTAGCTCAAGACCATATAAAACTTCCTAATGCAACTATGCGGATAGTTCCAACTATTAATGGTAATGTAGCGATATGGGACTCTCAATCATCGGGTCCACCAGTGATTTTTATTCATGGTAACTCTTCATCGGGAAAAATTTTTAAGAAACAATTTCAAGAATTTGGCAAAAATTATCGCTTGATTGCTATTGATTTACCTGGTCATGGAGAAAGTGAGCTTCCTACTGATATTTCTAATATTACGTATCCGGGTCTTGCACAGCTAATTGCTGAAATAATTGAAAAGCTTGATATTGAGAAAACAGCGGTTGTTGGATGGTCTTTGGGTGGAAGAATTGCATTTGAACTTTCTCATATTATTCCAAATAAAATTCAAGGAATGTTGGTGACTGGTACCGCTCCTATAGCCGTATCTCAAGGAATAAAAAAGGGATTTACTCCTACCATTATACCATTCACTCATTTTGAACCTTCTCCTATTTCTGAAGTGCTCGGTTATAAAAAGCAATTTACGAAAGATCAGGGACGTGAGTTTATGGGCTTGGCCGGATTTAATGTAGATAGTCCTGAAGCTAGTTTTATAATAGATGATGCAGTTAAAACTGATGGTTTTGTGCGTCATCATTTAATTGAATCTTTCAATAAGGGGCAAGCAACGGACAACCTTGATATTGTTCGTAATATGAGACATCCACTTGCAATGGTAGTAGGTGAAAAAGACCGAGGTGTGAACCTTGATTATTTAACCAACCAAGTCAACTACGGTAATTTGTGGAAAAACAAAGTTCACACTATTTCAAACGCTAATCATGCCGCATTTTGGAGTGATTCACAAGAATTTAATTCTATACTTAAAGTTTTTTTAAAAGACATTTATCCTTCATTAACTGTATAGCCAAGCCTTAGCAATGGATCCTTACTGTCCGTAAAAATCTTTAGATAAGTATGCACGTCCTGAATCACCACAAATAAATACAGCAAGGTCGCCTTCGCCCAATTTTGACTTGTATGCTTCGACAGCATATGCAACGGCGCCACTACTAGGTCCAACTAATAAGCCGTGCTTATGGGCAAGAATTTTGAGCATTTCGATAGCTTGCGCATCGCTTACCTCAACAAATTCATCGATGATATTGTAATCAAGAACTTCTGAATCAAAATCGACGCCCATGCCTTCAACATCGTATGGTCGAGGATGGCCTTTTGTTGCTCTAAAAGAGCAGTTTGAATCAACGGCAATGACTTTTATGTCGGGATTTTTTTCTTTCAAGTAGGTTCCAACTCCGCTGACGGTACCGCCAGTACCGGCGCCTGCAAAGAAATGAGTTATTTTACCTTCGCTTTGTTCCCAAAGTTCGGGACCCATGGAATGGTAATGCGCGTAACGGTTATTTATATTGAAATATTGGTTAGGCATGAATGAATTGGGGGTTTTTGCGTGCAAGGCTAACGCTTGAGCATGATAGTTTTCAGGATCGTCAATCATCATGGTAACAGGACAAACAACGACCTCTGCGCCATATGCTTGCAAGGTTTTAAGTTTTTCGGTACTGATTTTTTCTGCCACTGTGATGATGACTTTATATCCTTTAATCGCGCCGATCATGGCTACAGCGATTCCTTGGTTGCCTGATGATGCGTCAATAATGGTGCCACCTGGCTTGAGATCACCGTTTTTTTCAGCTTGTTCGATCATATAAAGAGCGGAACGATCCTTAACACTTCCTCCAGGATTGAGATATTCCAGCTTGGCATAGATGTTGGCATCTGAATCAAAGGGTATTTTCACAATTGGGGTATGTCCAATAGCGTCAAGAATCGACTTGTACTTCACTGTTATTTCCTAATTTTTTACTGCAAGAGTTTTTATCTCGTTTAGAATACCAACTTCTGGACGATTGATCAAAGTGAAAGCTGCTTGTAAAGGTCAACGTGTTGCGAGATCATGGATTCTTCATCAAAGTCAGAAAGATCTTCATTGAACGCACGGAGTTTGGAATAGAGCGGCTTGTTTTTCATAACTTCTAACATGCCGTCGGCTAAGTCGCCCCAGTGACCTTGTTTATATAGGAAGCCGTTATCGCCATTGCGAATAATATCATGAATGCCGCCAGTATTATAACTAAGAACCGGTAGCTTTAAGAGTCGTGCTTCTACAATTGCGCATGGAAGTCCTTCCCACAATGAACTAAGGACAAATGAGTTCCAAGTGAGCATGATTGGCGCTACTGAGTGTCGCCAGCCGTGAAGTGTTATAACATTGTTAAATTTATGTTCTTTAATCCAAGACTCAATAGCAGGACGTAATTCGCCATCACCAATTATTTCGAGACGTGCTTTTGGATTTTGACTAAATACTTTTTTAAATGCTTTGAGTAAGTCGAACAAGTTTTTTTGTTGTTTAAAGCAAGCAACGGTGCCAAAAACAAATTCTTTTCGGACTGGAGTTTTTTTGATTTCTGTAGCCGGAATATAAAATTCTTTTGATGGAACTGCAGCACGGATAATGCTACTTTTTTGTACAAACTTAGGAAATAGTTTTTTTCCTGTTTCTACATCAGTCGAAGATACACAAACAAAATGAGTGGTAATTACACTAGTGAATAGTTCTAATAAGTAGATTCCGAGCCAGACTAGTAATGGTTGATGTGTATGAAATCCATAGCCGTGCACGGTGTGGACTCTTTTTTTTATACCAGCAAAGAATGCTGCCCAGCGGCCAACTAGCCCTGCTTTGGTACTATGGGTATGGACAATTAAATTGGGATTAGTTTTTTTCAGTTTTCTTAAGGTGCGAACAATACTGAAAAAGTTTTTAGCTTCATGCATTAAAGCGTTCGTGGATACTTCACGCTTCATGTTATCCAGTAAGATCGAGTTGGGAATTCTTTTTGCTCGAGCGACAAGAGGACCCTCGGTACCAGAAATAAGGTACGCCTCATTGCCATTTTTTTGTAGTTTTTCAAAAAGAGAAAGACAGATTTTTTGTGCGCCACCTAGTTCGAGCTTGGTTATGATGTAGACAACATTTACTTTGGGATTTTCAGAGTTTTTTTGCATGATTCTACTTTTCTGTATTGAGCTACGTTATTTAATAAATAATAACAGTAGAAGTGCGATGAGCAAACCATAGATTGCAAATGTATCAATGAGACCTTGCGCAATAAGGCTTGTACGCGTGATTATTGCGTAATGTGACAAATTATATGTTATTTGCTTTGCAGCTTCAGCAGCGGTTCGTCCAGAACTTATACCGGGAGCGATATTAGTAATCCCCACACAAAGTCCAGCTACAACAGTGAGTAATGATTGCATTGGAGAAATTGTAGCGGTTGTTATTCCAAGAATGAGTAATGATGTTAGTAATGCAAAAATAATAGGTGATTCGATCATTGCTTGGCTAATGAGTGAGAATGTCAAAATTGAGCGATAGGTATTTCTATTATTGCCTAAAGTTTGACACGCTGATCGTGCATAAATACTTTGTCCGTATGCTGGGCCAATAGATCCTAACCCTAGGCACGCACCCGCACTAAGTAGTGCTAATGCTTGACCAAGCGTTTCTACGTTGGTGGCTTGAGTATTAATCATAACTGCAGTAATAAAACCAAAGATAATGGGCGTCTGAATGATTGACATTGTGATGAGCATAATGTTCATTATTTTATTACCAAAGAATGGTTGTCGAGCTACAGATAGACATGCTTCTCTTGCGGGTAGAGCAGATACAGCTCCTACGAATAGTGAGGCAATCCCGATTGAAAAAAATATTCCAAAACGAGCAATGCCTGGATGAAGAAGTGTATTATCAAATCCTCGTGTCGACATGAGCATCATCAATGCTACCGTTAATCCAATAACCCCACCAGTTTCGGTTAAGGCCATTGCTAAGATAGAAATTTTGGAAATTTCTTTTTCTGCAGATGGTTGTATATATAAAGCTTCCATAGCTCCTTGTGCAATGTAACTAATGCCTAAACTAACACCTAATGCACTACACGCTATGGTACCGCCAATACTTCCGTAATGGAGAAGTGATCCTAAAGTCATACTATTCCTCGTCTTCAGTTTGGACACCTAGAGCAAGATAGGTGAGCGACAAGATTGAAAAAACAAACGCTTGAACCACGCCGGTAAAAACTCCAAGAAACAAAATCAGGACCATGTTAAGTCCGGATATTATTCCAATCATTTCAAGTATAAACACACCACCAATAGCGCTATGGTATAACTTTCCAATAATTAGACCGCCAAATATGTTTCCAAACAGACGGAATGAAATTGACATGATACTCGCGAGCTCTCCAACAATATTGAGTGGCATCATAAAGAAGAAGGGTTGAAAAAATTCTGATATATATCCAAGGATTCCATGCACGCGCATGCTATTTACTTGTACATATACAAATGATGTAATACCAAGCGCGAGAGTAGTGTTAAGGTCGCTTGTTGGCTCTTCTAGGCCGGGGATGAGTGCAATGGTATTACATAATACAATGAAGGTGAAAAGAGTAAGAACAAATGACGTATGAGCAAAAGAATAAAAGCCCAGCGTTTGATCGGCAAGCTCTTTAAACGTGCGTACAAATGTAATGAGCCCAAACGAAATAATATCATGGTTATATCGGAGTGCTATGTTGCATGCCACTACGAAAAATAGAATAAAGCCAAGAACAATCCATGTATAAATTAGAGTGTCCATATTAACGAGCCAGAAAGGATGTGTAAGACCGAATCGTGAAAAAAAATCTACAGTGGAATCATTAAACAATTCAATCATTAGAAAATTCTTTCTTGCTTGAGGATAACGCCCCAAAATCCTATTATAAAAAATACCATACTTATTATAAGATTAAGTGATGTTATGAGCAAGAAAAAAGAAAGAATAACTGCGAGAACCAAGAGACGAACCATTTCTCCAGGGATTGAAATTTTGGAAAGAAAAAGGCTTCTCTTTTTTGTTAGATAAAAGAGAAGCCCATATCCGAATCCTAGACTGGTACCAAAAATAATTGAACAAACGATACTACACACTAATTCAATCATGATACCACTTAATTAATTAACTAAACTTTTTGATGCCTTTAAGGTCCCAATACTCGTTAAGGATAGAACGAGATCCGGTGACAACCAAGAGGCCTTGTCGTTCATCAACACTTTTCTTAGCAATGTCATATGCATCAGCAAGATTTTTTGCAGCCTTAGCTTTAACCTTAATGTTTTTGACATCATTAGTAATGGCATCAACATCCCATGTATCTTCTGCTTTATCATAAGCAAGAGGAGATTTTTTGAGAGGACAGAAAATAATTGAGCCAGCTGTCTTTTTAAAGAAATAACGAATTGCTTTAAGAAACTCTTGTGTGTGCAATGCATTATCTTCGCAACCAATAATAATGGTTAGGCCTTTAAGCGGGTGTTGATAATGAAGTAAACGAACACCTAATAAAAGATTCTTGAATGCATCAAGGTTATCTGAATTATCGAGCAATATGGATGGTTTTTCTTTGTTTAATAATTCAAAGCGACCAGGCAATGTTGCTTGAGTTTCTTTCCAAAAATGTTCGATTGTTTTTTTCGGGTTAAGTTCAGATTGTCGCTTTGCTTCAAGGGTAGGTCTTCCACGTTGACCCTTAGGCTTAACCAGAAGGCTGTTGGCAACAAAGGTTGCATTTTTAGTTGCATGATGTTCTACATAAAGCTGTGCAATTCGCTCAGCTAATGCGGCACATCTGCCATGAAGTTGTTCAAACGGATATGACAGGGTAGCAAGCTTTCTAATAGGCATCGCCCATTGTGCTTTTTTCTTACCGGTCATGTCTTGCATGATCTGTAAGTTCAGCTTACTTTGATCGGCTGATACAACCCAGCTATCTTTCTTAACCGCGGTCATGATTTCTTTAATTAATAGGTCAGCATCTTTAGATGATAACTCTTCTTCATTGCTAGTGAGTCGAGTAACTGCCATCACGAGTGGATTACAGATAGTGATCGGATCCCAAGATCCGTTTAGTGACATTTCACATAACGCAACTTCAACATCATTTTTCTTGAAGTAAAGAAGTGCTGTCATAACAAGTAGGTCTTGTGCGTGAGGATCAAGTCCAAGCTTAGCTGCTGCATTAATAACTTCATTTGATAAGTCTGCAAATGTCTTGTTTGCAATAGTTTCATTATTCAATGAAATTCGCTCGTTATATGTTAACAAGTGAGGAGAATAAAACCCACCAACTTTTAAACCTTCTTCTTTAAGAAGTTGTGCTGTGAAGTTGATGGTCAGACTTTTACCATTGCTACCACTTACAAACAGTGCATGCATTTTTTCAGCTGGTGATCCCAGCGCTTTATCTAATTTTTGAATAGTTTCTTTACTCTTGTCGATCAATGAAGCATGCCATTTGCTGTCGAGATATTCTACTACTTCAGAATAACTTCTATTTTTTTCTGGGGTGACGACTTTTGACGGCCTTTTTTGTTTTGAAATGTTCATTGCGATTCCCCTGCACAGATATAAATTTTGAAATTTTAATAAATCCTTTATACTTTCAATATAAATCTCAATGTTTTAAATGTCAAAGTAAAAATAAGACGAATGCCAACAACGAGTTAAATTTCCAAACTGAAAACAATTGCTCTAGGGGAAGAATGCCCTAAGTAACGGCTTTTTGGGCCGTAGTTATCAATGAGAAAACATTGTCCTTTATAAAAGTTAATAAAATTGGTGAGATATTAAATTGAGTTAAGAAGGAGTTGCTATGCATGGTAAAGGGTTCACTCTCATTGAATTAATGATCGTTATAGCAATTATATCCTTTTTGGCTATGATTGGTATTCCCAACTATATGCGCTTTGTGGCAAAGTCAAAAAGAACGGAAGTTTACTTGAATTTAGGGGCACTTTATGTTGCTGAAAAGGCTCACTGGGCCGAGCATGGTACTTACTCGGATAAATTGACTGGCACTGATGGTATTGGCTGGACTCCCGAAGGAGATTTTCTATATACCTATGGTTTTGCGGGTACACCTGATCTTAATTGTCATCAAGGGAAGTTAGCCGGACCTATATCTGCATTAAATGGAATTACCCATGCTAATCGTGAAGGCTTTGTTGTTGGTGCGGTTGCCGATATTGATGGTGATGGAGTACTTGATATTATTACTATGAATGATAAACATATTATCAAGATTGTGCAGGACGATTTGAACTAGGGAAGATGTTCCAATCAATTGACTTTAATGCAAAGGTTTTTTTACGCTGCCTGCAAAGATTTTATATAAAGGAGTAGGTTGTGGTGAAGTGTCAAAAATTTATTTTTACTTTATTGTTTTGTTTGTTAGTAAGTCAGTCCAGTTTAGCTAAAAATAAACCGTGGACTGTTATGGTTTATATGGCGGGAGTTAACTTTCTTTCTCCTATGGTAGATCGTACACTAAAAGAGCTAATGGCTATTGGCAGCAATGAGAATGTAGACATCATTGTTCAAGTACATCAGCCGGATGAAAGTGGATGGTTTTTTACAACCAAAAAACCTACAGTACTCTTACATGTACAACGTGGTAAAACGGTGGTATTAAATTCGGTCGATGTTAAAAATGGGATTACTTATGATAGTGCTGATCCGCAAACGTTGGTTGATTTTTGTGGGTTTTGTAATGATAAATTCCCTAGTGATAAAACAGCATTGATTTATTGGGGCGCAGCCTCGGGGTATGGATATAATCATTTAGAATCGCCACCAGCCTACAAAGAAAATAAAACTCGAGCGTTAGGGTATGATGATCGGCATAAATCATTGATGAGTGGTCCAGAGTTTGGTGAAGCCGTCGAAATGATAGCGCAAAATTTGAAAAGACCTATCGATCTGATTGGTTTTGATACGGCTTTTATGGCTTCAGTTGATATGGAATCAGCCCTTAGTCAAGCATGTAAAGTCATGGTTGCAACTCCCGGTGAAATCAATGCTTTAGGATTTGAGTATAAAAATAGTTTTCAAGTTTTTGAAGACGGTTCACCCTCCTTAGAGGAGTTGTCGGTTAGCTTGGTTGAATCATTTAAGAGTCGCTTTGAGCCGTCACATGACTACACTCTTTCAGCATGTTGCTTGACTGAACTTGCTGCCTTGGATGATACTCTTTCATTAATTGCTATAGAGTTAATACAGTCCTTGCAAAATCAGGATAAATATTTCCTCAAAAAACTTTTGGATAAATGTTTTACACAGAATAAACAATTAATTTTTGCTAATAATACAATCGATCTTAAGTATTTTATTTCGACCGTTTATAATGGCCTTGGAGAACCGAAGTATGGCTCTAGCCTTAAAAGACTAAAGCCACTGCTTTCAAGGGCTTTAGCTCAAGTTGATCAGATTGTTATGACTACTGCTAACAGTGAACAAATACAAGATGCTTGTGGTTTATCCATTTACTTTACTCGAGGAAAAATTTCAGAAACGTACTTAGACTCACCGTTTGGCCATAGTAAGTGGGCCCAGTTTCTTCAAGTATATGGAAACTGTTGATACTGAATTATTTAGGCTTCTTTATTGGCTTCAGCATCTTCCCTTAATTTAGCACTGATTTTATCTGCGTGTTGGATTATTAATCCTCCCGTAGTGTGATGGACTCCCGGTTGTTTTTTATCCATGTATACAAGAGAGGTTGCAACAATTCCTGTCTGTAGAGTGTACCAGCCTGCAGCTGCCATTCCAACTCTATGGAGTGTGCGAACTGGTGCTTTAGGGACGCGATAACCTATAGCGCTAGCCATAAGGGACGCGGCTATATTTCTATCGAGGCGTAAAAGGTCGTTTTCAACTTTAGTACATGCTATACCTGCGCCGGCTCCAAAGCTTCCTACTGCAAATAAAAGGTTTTTTACTGCGGGAGTAATGGGAGAAGTAATAGATGGAAGAGTGAATAATGTTAAAAATAAAAGTTGTTTATTGAGAGTCATTTTTTAAATCCCTTTGCTGTTCGGTTACAAATTCTTCTAATGTTGATTCTGGGTGTTCTTGTTTCCAGAGATAAAAATCTCTAGAAAAAAGGCCTACTGCTGTTCCAAACCAAGCTACGCTAGCCATACCGGTTTTACGAATGAACCTAGATTGGCGCGGTTGTATGGCAAATCCTAATACTGCCATAGTTAGAGGTGTTGCGACCGCTATTCCTTCTTTTACGTTGTCAACTGCAGGTATAGTTCGTGCAGCAAAACCGGTAGCCACGCTGCCAGCTGTCAATAAAACATTTCGTGCGGCTGGACTGATGGGGGAAGTGAAGACTGGAAGAATTAATAATGTTAAAAATAAAAACTTTCTATTGAATGTCATTTTTATGCCTTATTTAATTTTGTAGTTTACTAAGAAAATATATGGACTTGCGTTTGGGTATTCGGTTGCCCACTGTTCATACTTTTCTAACAATGTTGGAGTTTCATATGCTTTCAAGAAAGATGGCACAGTCACGTCTGGGTCATTCAAGCAAGCTTTAACAATCAGGGCATCTGAATTTGTTCCATCAGAGCAGGTTGTATTTTTTTGCAGATCAACCGTCAGGGAGGTTCCCTTATTGTACTTACTCCACTCTAGAAACTTTTCATAGAGAGTGTCGGGACATTCTCTAGCCCAAAACACTGATTTTGGAAGTAAGACTCGTTCACCTCGCTTTTTCCATACTGTTCCATAATCTTTTAATGGAGCTTCAGGATTTTCGGTTTTCCAAGAGTAATAGTCTGTTAATACAAAACTTACTTCCAAGGCGATTCCACCAAGGTATCCTTTTCCAAGCCTACGTAATAGGGGAGTAGAGGGGGAAGTGAGAGAATATCCTACAGTGGCGGCGGCGGTAGCCATTCCTGCAGTAAGACCTAGTTTACATTCATCTGATTTAGTTGGGTATTTGGTCATACTAGCGCCAAAGGCTGCAGTACCAGCAAAATATAAGAGTTTTTTCAGTGCTGGTGGCATAGGAGCAGGCGTAATGAAAGAGGGAATACTTAATGATAAAGCTACAAGTAATAATGATTTATTAAGTTGCATGTTGGTTTCCTTTGTTAGGGCTTATAGAATGTAGGGAAAATGGAGATAAGAACGAAGGTAAACTGATCAAAAGGCTAAGAATGATGAGTAGCTTTATTAGCTGCATGTATGTCCTTATGATGATCAAATCAACGTTGTTTAAACATATAGTAGATATAATAGTAGAGTTTTTATTGGAAAAAACAAGCTATAGAAATAATCGCAGGAAAAACGCGCTAAAAAGTGAAAACAGGATGGAACCCCCAGCTAGGAATGGACCAAATGGGATTGGTTGAGACATGTTTTTATTTTTACTGATGAGTACAAAAAACAAGCCTATAATACTGCCAAGCACTGAGCCGATCATCAGTGAGAACCACATCCCACCAATACCGGTAAAGCTTCCAATCATGGCAAGAAGATCAAAGTCACCTTCACCCATGCCAAGTTTTCCTGTTAATAAATAAAATAATTTAGTAATACCAAACAGAATACCATAGCCTAATAACGCTCCGAGTATTGAGTTTAATACTGATATGGGTAGTAATCCCAAGAAGCTGAATAAAACTCCGATAGGGATCAATGCGATGGTTACCCATCGTGAAATTAACATGGTTTCAAGGTCGGTACGTATAGATATTATTAATGCTGCAAAAAAGATTCCATAGCCAAGCCAGTAATGCATTGGAATTTTATAGAACAATGCAATAAAAATGACTGCTGTTAATAGTTCTATGAATGGATATAACCATGAGATAGGTTTTTTACAATGTCGACATTGTCCATGTAATACTGTCCATGATACGACTGGAATTAAATCAAACCATGCAATTGCCTTATGGCATTGAGGGCAACATGATCGGGTTGATTGGGGATGTTCAGGATGAACGAGGCGATAAGCCATACAGCTTAAAAAAGATCCTAAGTATAGAAATGCTACAACCAATATGACAAGGGCTGCAACCATCAACTTAGTTATCCTCTGTTGTCTTGATTTTGTCTAATAGTGATTCGACTGTTTCTTGTTTTTCAAGTTGACTATCAAATACAAAAACAATCTGTGGAATACGACGAGAACGGATGCGTTGCGATAATGCTTTACGCAATGACGGCTTGAACAGTTTTAATTGTGGTAACTGTTCTTTAAAGAACTCAATTCCCTTAGGAGAATAAAAGTAAACACTGCATAAACCTTTATCCGGAGAAAGAAGGACTTTATTGATAAAAAGAGACTGAAAAGCGGGATACTCTAAAGAAACATCTAAAAAAAGCGTTGAAATTTCTTTCAATAGCAACGCTTCTTTTTGTTTTCTTTTTATATCAGATACTGAAGAATGCATGATTTATATTTGACCTTGAGAAGCCATACGGATCATGTTCTGTTTGATAGCACGGATAAGGCGCTTACGTCTTTTTTGTGTAGGAGGTTCGAAGTAAACACCACGTTTCATATCACGGATAACGCCTTCACGTTCAATCTTTTTCTTTAATTGTTTGAGGGCACGATCAACATGGCTATGAACCACTACTTTTACGTTTGTTACTTTTGTACTCATTGGAAATCAACACCTTATCGAATATATGATTATCTAGATTATTTATACTAATTACAACAATTATACCCAGTTACGCTACTTTTGTCCAGACTAACCTATTAGAAGGTGAATTCGAACGATCCTGCATAGGTGGTAGACCTGAAGGCACCTTTTCTCTTGTATGGGATCTGGGCACCGAAACCGAGGAGCATATTAGGTGAAATGTCGTAGTTAAAGCCTATATTGAACACTTGGACTGAAAATCCACTCACACAATCAAGCTGACCAGGCATAAACAGAGCCAATTGGGCTGCAGTATAGGTGGTAGCGTTACAGCTAGATGAGTCTTGGGCCAAGGAGAAAGTATCCTTTTGGTGGCTCATATAGCGATATTGGAAGTAGAATGACAATGAGTCGAGTGGTGAGTCAGATCCAGCAAGGAAGTGATAACTATTAAATCCGATGCTGCAGTCATAGTTGCTACCAGGTTTACGACATATATCCACCTGACATGGGAAGATTCCTGATTGGTACAGATCGCTTGGAACAGCTCGTTTATACTTTTTCGAGTTAAATGCGGTATAACCAGCGGCAAACGAGAAGTTGACCGTTTCATAGAAATCTAGAGATAGGCCGCCACGAACATACCAGGAATTATGACCGTTATTACCAGCTGGAATGGCAAATGCTACATTAGGCGCTGTTGACTTAGCAACGTTCAAACTACCACCAATGACAAACATTGGTATAAAGAGGAACTTTGGCCACTCGCCAGCATGGGCCTTTTTATTCATTTGGAATGGATGACGCCAGAATAGCTCGCCATACAGATCTTCCATGTCGGTCTTACGATATGGACAAATATCAAGATCAATAGCATGGGCAATGTTTTTCAGCTGTGACATCACATTATTAGTTATGGCTTGAGTCACACCTTGCCAACTAGTACTAGATACATTAGTAGTTGCACCGTCAATGTACTTAGGTGCAAGAGGGTTATAGGCAGTTGCGCCTGAAGTTTGGTCAACAAATGTTGGACAGAATGAAATATTGGATATCCCTGATTTGACAGAGAAGCCAAACCCGCCACAGACAACACTTTCAAGTACAAACCGAACACCACGCTTGTTGTATCGTCCTTCAACATTAAAGTAGCCTAAGGTCTTTTGGAGTAATGTTTGTGATTGTTGAGTTTCTAAAAGGTTGCCAATTGAGCTAACTTCAGAAGGAACAGCAGAAGATGCACCAAAAACTAAACCAATTTCGGTATTAAGGTTATTACCAATGGTAGTCAATATTGGAACAGAGCATGGGAGTGAGTTGGTATTTGCTGTGTCATTGAGTAATGCGAGCATGTTCCATTGGCCTTGAAGGTCACCCAATTCTGCTTTTTCTCCACAGGTATTACGACCGCAACGTGAACGTTGATAAAATGGCGTTATGGTAACACCCATATGGCTTGGTTTTTGGGTTTTATGCTTCGACTTTATATATTCATTTTCATTAATACCTAAAAGGGCGTACGGGTATTGGGTAGTATAGACAGGGAGTGGGTCATTGTTGTTTAAAGTAGTTACATCAGTACCGGAGAGACTATGAGTGGATGCTAGCAATACTACTAAACATATTTTGTAGAAAGAGCTCCATTTTTTCATTACTGTCCTTTGCAAGGCTCTGCCTTTCTATTCAAAAGTTTCCATTATCGATACCTTATAATATCAATTTCATCACGTCAATGACTGTGCAAACTTTTAGTGATTACTCTTTTGCTTTTTGTTATACTGTACCTACAAAATATATTTTTTTCAAAGGTTGATTAATTATGGCTCTTTCTCTCTACTACCAAGCACAAATACCTAAACAATTTGGGTGGTACATTACCGCCATTTTACGAAGCTACGATAATCTTGCTTTCGATCGTACTATTGATGTTCCTAATAATATTTTCGAATTCTTTGTTGCTCCTGATAAGGAAGAAGAATTTTTAGCTTTCATGCAATTGATGAAAAAAAAAGGGGCAGCCCTTAATATTCAAAAGCTGCCCAATCGATTCTTAGATAATTAAAAACTTTCAGGTGATGTTTTTTTCATCATACTGCTGATGCTGTTTCTTCTAATAAGAGTGCATCTCTTTCCATTTGTTCTGCAAGTAGTTGTAGGTAGGCGCTTCGTTCGCGATGGGGTGGATGCATGGTGAGCAACTTGTATAACATGGGAAAAGTTTGGAGTACAGCTCCATTCACGCTTTCTAATTTATCAAGATTTTCAAAAAATTTGGACATAGCTCGAGTATGGTCTACGCCTAATATTTGACAAGACTCTAAGTCAGCCCGTTTTTCAGCTCTTACCATATAAAGTGCTGTAAGGATCCATGACCAAGATGCTATTGCCAACCCCTGGGGTATTCTTGGAAGTTCTCCTTTAAAGTAAAGGTTGGCCAGTATGCCAATAGTAGGAGTTCCCAAAAGAATTAAGCTGCCTATTAAAGCATCATGGTTGGCCAGGTGCCTTCCTTCGTGTCCAATCATGCCTTCAATGACGCGCAGTTCATACTTTTCTTGTACTTGCTCTTCTGTAAAACCTTGTTCTTCATTTGCAATAATTGAAAACCCCTGAGTATCATTCATAATGTTTGTTTCATAAATCATCCATCTTTGCACACCGTTGTATTTGAATGTGCAACCAGCAGCCATTATCATGCCCGGCATATCAAATGGATAACACCTAACTGATTGTGGGTTTTTTACTTTCACTCGTTTTAAGATTGCCCTAACTTTAGTGCTCATTAATGAGTGATCTTTTTTTAGAATGGTTAGATCTGATCGCGGAACATTCAAAGCATCCTCTGGTTTAAGAGATGGTTCCAAGAGATCAAACCGTTGTTTGTCTTTTATCGAAGGAATATGTGATCCAAACATAGAAACCTTCAATAGGGCTGGTGCTGAAAAAGCAAGAGTTGTTCCAAGCGCCATATTGATGCCATCTATGACTGAAATGGCATTAATATTGGCAGTGCTCACTGTTATCGTCAAAAAAATTAGTAGTTTTCTAGTGTGTGCCATTTTTTAGCTTTCATCATTTTATAAATTAATTTTTGTTATATTTCTACAAAATGATGAAAGCTAATAGTAACTTTTTTAGAACAATCCCATTGTTTGTTCATAGATACCAGCAAATGCTGAGAATAATATAATGATTGCTGTTAAGAACCCGATATAAGTGATAGCACTCTTATTGTATTTACTCTGTAGTAATGCACCCATGGTCAATATATAAGCGATAATAATTGATGCTGCAACGAACGGGAAAATTAATCCAAAGTTTGGTTTTGGCAGGTGACATAAAATGATTGGAACCCCAACAATTAAGACACTGGTACGAGAGTTGATAACATTTTGTTTTACTAATGATTGAATCCATGATGACTTCATGTTTTTCAATAAAGAAAATGTTAAACTACCTGAACTCCAGATCATGGAGTGTAAAACACCACTAATCGCAGAAACAATAGCGATATTAATGAATGGTAAAACCCAGGTGCCAAAGCGTAACACTTGTGCAAGTGCTTCGGTTATTGGAAGGTCTGGACGTGTAAATATTTCAGATGGGATTGCAAGGATGATGGATCCTACAAACAAAATATAGAGTAGTCCTACAATTGATATTGCGTATGCAAGTGCTTTAGGAATATTCTTTGATGCATTTTGCACGATTGGAAAGAGTGATGCTGCAGATTCAAAACCAAACAGCCCAAAAATAAATACCTGCATCGCTTGTAAAACTCCCCAGCTACCGTGTGGTGCGAATGGGAACAAATTATTAATATCAGCATGGAATAAACAAATAATGGTTGTAGCCGATAGTGCCAATACGGTCATGGTGATAATTATATACTGGACCATCTTAGAGATCATAACACCCAATAGGTTCAGGCCTGTAAGTATTACCAATAATGCTAGCCCAAGACCCCATGGGGTTCCAAAATGGAGAAGCTGATGAGCATATCCGCCAGCGATATCTCCTAGGATGCCGCCCATAGCGATGACTAATCCAAAGATATATAATCCTGCGGCCACCAGACCCATGCCGTGACCGGCCCATGATTTAACATACGCATAAAATGAACCCTCAGCTGCGACAATGGATGCTACGCGAGCAATCGACATTGCCATAAACCAAACTGCCACCACCACAAACAACATGCTTACAAAGGCAGCAGGGCCGGCCATTGTAGAAAGTTGAACAGGTGTTCCAAAAATACCAGCGCCCATCATACAGTTCATACTGATGATTGTTGCTGTAAACAGACCAATTTTCTGGATCGGATCTGAGGATTGTTGGGTAGACATAGGGTTTCCTTCTTGTTATGAGATTAGAAAAAATATTTTTTTAATTACGCAAAAAAAGCTTGGAAGCGTGAAAGCGCTTCAGATGAACCAAGGATTGAAATAACTGAACCGATGTGCGGCCCTTGTGGGCTACCAGTTAAAATCATTCGGATGATAGGCATCATGTCCGAAAGTTTAATTGATTGTTTTTTACTTTCAGCTTTAACGGTTTGCAAGAAATTTTCTGGATCTTTTAAGCTACCAAGGTTGCTGACTAAGATCTTGGAAATTTCTTCCAATGGTGCATTCGGCTTGACTGAGCTGACTTGTTCGGATGTTACGACCGGCTTGGTAAAGAAAAACTGTACAGCAGGAACGATATCATTCAAGGTAACAAGGTCGCTTTGAACAATCTCTACCAACTTAAGGAGTTCGTCCTTATCGCGCCGAGAAGCATCATCATAGTTTTTTTCCAGGGATGGCATGCAACGTTCAAGTAGTTGTTCTGGAGAAAGTGAGGCAATCCATTTATGGTTGACCCATCGTAGTTTTTCCACATCATACTTAATCTGACTGGTGGACGAAATATGATCGAACTTATATGCAGCAATGATTTCATCCATGGACATAATCTCTTTTTGAAATGAGCCGCCAATGATGCTGAGATAATTTATAATTGCTTCATGCATAAATCCAGCATCGCGGAGATCTTTTAATGAGAATCCAAAATCTCTCTTAGATAGTTTTTTACCGTCAAGGTTGCACAAGATTGGCATATGCCAGAATGTGGGAACATCTGCGCCAAATGCATGATATAAAATAACTTGGTTAACTGTATTAGATATGTGATCATCGCCTCTAAATACATAATTCATCTGCATAGCAATATCATCGACACAGTTGGCAAAGATAAATGTAAAGCTGCCATCTTGGCGAGTGACCGGAAAATCAGAAAAATGAGTGAGATCGAATGTCATCTTTCCATGACCAAGGTCATTAAAGGTTATTTTCTGATCATGATCGATAGCAAAGCGCCAAATAAATGGGGTATCACTATCAAGGTTGGCCTTAATGTTATCCTCAGATAATTTTAAGCAAGCCTGATCATATCGTGGTGGCTGCTTAAGAGTAATTTGTCGCTGACGCTTGGTATCCAACTCGGCAGCGGTACAAAAACACCGATATACCGATTTTTTAGCAATCAACTCATTTAGCTGTGTTTGATAAAGATCAGTACGTTTTGATTGAAAGTAGGGTGCATATGGGCCGCCCTTGATTGGTCCTTCATCATAATTAAGGTTCAACCATTCCATATCTTGTATAATTTGGTGACCTTCAGGATCAAAGTCTCGTTGAGGATCAGTATCCTCAATACGGAGGACAAAGGCACCATTCTTTTGTCGTGCAAAAAGAAAGTTCATCAAGGCCGTTCTAATGTTTCCTAGATGCATGATCCCTGTTGGTGATGGTGCGAATCGCACACGAATAGGGCTTTCTTTGGTAATTTTATTATTTTCTTGCACAAGTCGTCCTCAGCACTATACATTTTAAGCGATTTATGTATAGTGTAGCGCAAGAAACAAAAGTCGCCAAGCATTGATTCTTTTTAAAAAAGGAGAGAACTAAAATGAAGCAGAGTGTCCAAATTGTGCTATCCATCTCGCTAGAAGATTCTAGTTTGAAAGATTTTATCCAAAAAAGTGCCGGAACGTCTGGTATTGAGGGGATGGCATTCATTGGAGATCCACAAAATATTCAAATTGTTGCCAATGGAGCATCAGATGCTGTGGATAAGTTTATTGACTTACTTTATATAGGAGCCGGCAGCATGAAGCCGGAATCGCTTTCAGTTGAACCTTATTTGCAGGTTAAAGATTTTAGGGGAATATTTCGAGTGATTGAATAAGGGCTCATCTTTTGCCATAAATATGGATAATAGTAGAGAATCGCTTTTTTGATATACTTAAATTGGATGTCATATAAGTAGTTTTTTAACATCGAGTAGATGGTGCTGTTATCTTTATTTTCTAGAAGATTAACCTCAGTTTCCATATTGTTTTTCATTGGGAGTTTTTGTTTATTTACTCAAGCTCAGGTGATAGATATTGATTTGTCTCTAAAAAATTATGAACATTTTTTAGAGACAATTCCAGAATCGTTTTATTGTGAGCAGGTAAAAATCGACGCCGATGTAAACAGTGATTGTCAGCCACTATGCTATTTGATTGGTATACAGGGCAAGACGATGGTGTCTAAAAAAGATATCAGTAAGGCTCTTTTTTACTTAAAAAATACAGAGAAGTTTGAACGTGTTATCATATCGCTTGATGAGGATGATTTTGGTCATTACGAGCTTTCGTTTTATTTATATTCGTATTGGACGTTGGCTAACTTTTCCTGCACAGGGGTTTGGTTTGGTAAAGAAAAGATCAAAAACCTGTATGGACTAGAATATGGAAGAGTATTTAAGTCAGAAAAGCATGAGCAAGCTGTTTCGCAGATGCGGGAAGAGTTTTATCAAAAAGGCTTTTTAAGCGCTCAGATTCATGAAGAAATTCACAGGGATTACACTGATAAAACCGTTGATGTTACCTTGAATGTCGCTAAAGGTATCCGTTTTACCGTGGGAACCATTTCATTGTGTGTGTTAGACGATGGGAAGGAGTCTAAAGAAAAACAGGACCTCCTGGAGGCTATTCAGTTGTATACATTCAAGCAGCTTGAGAATGCTTGGTATAAACAACGAACTCTTGATCACATCAAGCAAGAAGTACTTGCTCATCTCAACCGCGAAGGGTATCCGTTTGCCCAGGTTTCCTACAAAAACAATATTGATTATGAAGAGTCTAAGGTCAATCTTGTGTTACATATCCAGTTAAATAAATATTTAAAAACCGTGATCAATGGCAACCGTTTTTTTTCTCAGCAGCAACTGCAGGAACATATGATGAGAGGGTCAGAGAACTTATGGCCTATCTCAGAACAGGTGTGTGTTCATGAGATCAAAGAGCTTTATCAACAAAAGGGGTTTTTGGATGTTGAAGTTACCCATGAAAATCAGGTTGACCTTTGGGTTTTTTCTATTGCTGAAGGGCATCGTTATCATTTGAATGATGTTGAGTTTGAAGGAGTGGAAAACTTTAGTACACAGCGATTACGCAAAGTTTTTAGTCCTTACTTAAAGCGTCCTTATAGCGAAGAAGCTGTTAATGACGCTATGGATGCGTTGTTATCAGTGTACCTGGAGCAAGGGTTCTGGGATATTCAAATCCTTAAAAAGAAGTTTATTTGTTTTGATGATCGGCAGCTACGATTAAAGCTATTTATCAAGGAAGGCAACAGGCGCCAGTTGATGAGCATTGAAATTCCTGAATTTCCTGACCTGGAGAGTAAGGGCCCGTTTGCTCGCTTTAAGACTGTGGCGTTGCCTGTCCCGTTTAAGTTTAGTTACTTGAAAGAGCAAAGAAAATGGCTGTTACATCATTTTAAGCAGCATGGCTTTAAGTCTATCGTTATTAAGCCAGAGCTTCATGAGTCACAGGATGGCATTCATTTGGAGTGGCATGTCCAATTAAAAGACCAGAAGACGTTATTTGGCAAAACGGTAGTAATTGGGTCATCAGGTGTCAATGTTGAGCATATATATCGAGAGCTGTGTTATTCTCAATCTGATCTATGGTCAAAAAAGAAACTTGAACAAACCTTTGCTCGACTCAAGGACGTGGGAATCTATGAAACGGTGAGTATTTACCCACTATCGCATGTCGACCCGTCTGGAGAGCAGCCGGTAGCGATTCGGGTTATAGCCGATGATCCTTATGAGATTAAGGTTAGGTTTGGTTTTCAAAATGTTAGTAAGAACTTTATATTTCGTGATCGAGCGACTTATAAGATTGGTGGCACGTTCATTTATAAGGACGTAACGGGCAATGCTGATCAGATTCGTATCGAGGGCGACTTTACACGGTTTTATAGGATCTCGGAGGCCTCTTACTCTGTTCCGTGGACTTTTGGGTATCCTATTAAAACAACAGTTAAGGGGTATTGTAACAAGTTTGATCAGCCGGTGTACATTGGAAGTAAGCGGACTTTATATCGTGGGCGTAACAATGGCGCACTCATTTCGTGGCAGCAAAAACGCATGGATCGGTATAGTGCGCTCAACTTGGGACTGGAGCACATTAAGATTGATCAGCTGTCTGACCGGTTAGCGCAGGCTATTGATTTTCTTCCGGCATTGATCAATAAGTGGGTTCCCTACTTGAATTTAGAGCCAACCTTGTTTATCGAATCGTTGAATGACAAGTTGTATCCATCCAAGGGTTTTACAACCTTGGTTTCATGTAAATGGATGTTACCATTGGCCCATAAGGCAGAATATTTTTTCAAGGTCATGGTCGATCAGTCTACATTCTTTCCTATCAGCCGTGCTGTATTTGGGATGCGGGTGCGTGCTGGTCATATTTTTACCAAGAATTTTTGTGAGATTGTCCCGCCAGAACGGTTCTACCTGGGTGGCCCCAACTCTATTCGCTGCTATTTACCCGATTTAGCGCCACCGCTAGGTAAGCTGAAGATGAATGACTCTGAATGCTGTTTTCCACAGGGTGGTGGAACCATGGTCAATATTAACTTTGAGATGCGGATTCCGGTTATCCACTCAATGGCGGCCGTAGTCTTTAATGATTTGGGTATTTTAAGTAAGCCTATCAACCCTGATCCAGCAGCAACAAGCTTTCAGGGATGCTGTGGGTGTGATGAGTCTCAGAACTGGTATCCTCAGATTTTAGGGGCAGTCGGGATAGGTTTTCGCTATAATACCCCTATCGGCCCTCTACGCTTTGATTTTGGGTGGAATATCAATCAACGATGTGACTGTGATTCACCCTATGCGTGGTATATAGCCTTAGGGCATACCTTTTAATCTTATATTTTTTTACAATATGCTAAAAAAACCTTATATTATAGAAGAAGTACATTTTGATTATCGAGTCTTTTAAATTGGGGGATTTGTGTTATGGATATAAGTAATAATGATATAGGGCATAAGGAACATAAGCACGGCTTATACGATGAATTTATTTGTCACTTTCCCTATGCTGTTTTTTCCATCACTCTTGGAATTATAATTCTAACTTTTATTAGCACATTTGCAGGCAGGGCGCTTGCACACCAGGCTTATTATGGTTTATTTCATACCTTTCACTATCTGCATATAGTATTTGCGGGTGCTGGAACAGCACTGACTTTCTTTCAGTTTTCACGCAATATCATGAGAGGATTGTTCATCAGTATTGTTTCTCCGACTATATTTTGTATTCTTTCTGATATCATTATTCCATATTTTGGGGGTATGATAGTTGGTGTTCCTATGAAGTTGCATATTTGCTTTTATCATGAGTTGACCAATATTGGAATTTTCTTGTTTGTCGGGATTGCAACTGGATTTATTTTAAGTTTGCATCAACGGCATACAGATTCCAGTTCGTTTTTTGCGCGTTGGTCTCACTTTTTACATGTCTTGCTCAGTTCTTTAGCGTCCATGTTTTACATGGTTGCGAATGGTTTTATTGATTGGATGCCACACGTTGGGTTAGTATTTGTAATTCTTATGGTAGCTGTATTGTTACCATGTACCTTTTCTGATGTAGTTGTACCCATATCGTTTGCGAGGTTAGGGAAAGAATAATGAGCGGTATTCGTTTAGAAAACGTTACCAAAATGTATGGTAATGAAATTGTATTACAAAATTTGAACCTTGAGATTCCTTCAGGTAAATTTTTTGCTTTGTTAGGTCCTAGTGGTTGTGGAAAAACTACCATCCTACGATTAATTGCTGGTTTTGAGCAGGTTGATAGTGGAAGCATTTACATTGAAGGTCAAAATATAACGTCGCTTTCCAGTAATAAGCGACGAGTTAATACAGTATTTCAAAACTATGCACTTTTTCCGCATTTAAACGTGTTCGGCAATGTAGCTTATAGTTTGACTGTGCAATCACTACCAAAAGACCATATTGAAGAGCGGGTCATGAGAGTTTTAAAGACGGTTAATTTAGATAAGCATGCTCATAAAGCTATTGCACAGTTATCTGGTGGTCAGCAACAACGGGTGGCATTAGCTCGCTCTATTATTAACGAACCCCGTGTTTTGTTATTGGATGAACCTTTAGCTGCCTTAGATCAGAACTTAAAAGAAAAAATGTTAGTAGAATTGATTGATCTGCAGGATACGCTCAAGACGACCTTTATTTATGTCACGCATGATCAAAATGAGGCGTTAACGGTAGCAGATCAAATGGCGATTATGAATCTTGATGGTCAGATTGAACAGATTGGTACCCCTAAAGAGGTGTATGAGTTTCCCAAGTCTTCGTTTGTAGCGAGCTTTGTTGGATCGACTAACTTGGTTAAGGGCGCTCTCAAGCAACAGGGGAGCGACTGGAATATTGATGTTGATGGTCTTGGTTCTTTTGGAGTGGCGGCTGATACGCAAAAATCATGGGTCCACGACAATGCTTCTGTTGTCATGAGTCTTCGTCCTGAGAAAATTTATATCACGAAAAAAGGGATGTCTGGTTTTTCTAATATGGTTCGTGGAGAAGTAACGGCGATTATTTATCATGGACGTTCAACTCAGTATATAATTTCTGTGAATGGGAAGTTCAAGATCCAGGTCTTTGAGCAGAATGATGAGCATTTTCCTAAAGAAGTTATCAACTATGATGACATGGTGAATTTATATTGGAAAAAAGAGGATGCACTTATTTTAGAACGTTAATTTTTTTAAGATAGGTAGGGAGAACTCATGAAAAAAATTGTCTTACAAGAAATGCATTTTTTCTTAAGTATTCCTGCGATTATTTGGCAGGTTGTTTTTCTCTGGCTTCCGTTATTGCTGTTAGCGTGCATAAGTTTTTATAGTAAGAGCTATGGCATTTCCTTGGTTCATTATTGGAACATTTGTGATATCTCTCATTTCAAAGTTATCTTTCGGTCATTGTTGTTAGCCTCTGTTAATTCATTCTTATGCTTGGCTTTTGCGTATCCGATTGCTTATTTTTTAGCTTTTCGTGCTCATCGTGCAAAAGATTTACTACTCTTTTTTTTAACACTTCCATTTTGGGTTAACTTTCTATTACATGTTTATAGCTGGTTTTTTGTATTGGAGCGTAATGGTATTTTAAATGATATTTTATTAAGATTTCATATCATTAATGAACCGTTGTATCTTGCTAACTCACTTTTTGCCATTGGGTTAGTTATGTTCCATAGTTATCTCCCGTTCATGGTTTTGCCGTTATATATTATTTTTGAAAAACTTAATTACTCATTGATTGAATCGTCTGCAGACTTGGGTGCGACAGTGTCGCAAACATTTATGCGGATTACGTTTCCATTAACATTATCGGGTGCTCGCATTGGATTTTTTCTAGTATTTATTTTGTCATTTGGAGAGTTTTTGATTCCAACATTGATGGGTGGTGGCAAGCTATTTTTTGTAGGAACCTTAATCTCTAATTACTTTTTATTAGACCAAAATCTAGCTGTTGGTGCTGCGTTTACGACCTTAAGTGGCGTAGTCCTGAGTGGGGCGTTATTAATAGCGTTTCTGATGTTTGAGTATGTGTACTATAAAACAACAAGGGCGCAGTAATGGTAAGACGATTTAAACATATTTTACTGCCCGGCTTTGTATTGGCGATGTATTTATTTTTGTATATTCCGATAGCGATCATGTTGATTTTTTCCTTCAATGATAGTGAGATCGGTTATTTTTGGATTAGCTTTACAACTAAGTGGTACTCACAATTGTTTGAAGCACAAGAGCTATGGTTTGCATTAAAAAATTCTTTAATTGTAGCTGTTGCATCAGTGGTGCTTAGTCTTACCTTTGGGCTGATGGTTGTATATAGCTTGGGCAAACGGTTAGACAAGTTTTTTTCAATTTTTTATCTTTCAGCGATGGTTCCTGAGATCATTATCGCTGTTGGATTGCTAGCAATTTTTTCATGGTTAGTTATACCTTTGGGCTTAAGTGCTCTTATCGTTGGACATACGTTATTAGGGCTAGGCTTTGTTGTACCGATGATCCATGCTCGTTATTCCGAGTTAGACAAAAGTCTTTTGGAAGCGAGTGCTGATCTTGGTGCTTCAACCGTACAAACATTTTTTAAAGTAATCCTACCCTTTTTATATCCGGCATTAGTTTCAGCGGCATTGTTAGTATTTATTATAAGCTTGGATGATTTTCTGATCGCTTTCTTTTGTGCTGGTCCGACATCTCAAACTTTGTCTTTATATATTTTTGCATTGATTCGATCAGGGGTTTCTCCTGTAGTGAATGCATTATCAATGTTTATGCTTGGCGTTAGTACGTTGTTAGTGCTTATATACTCTTATGTAAGCAAGAAATCATCGGGAGGAATGTTCTAATGATGACTAATAATATGTTTTACAGAATTGTTATTCGCATTGCTTTCGTTGTATTTTGGCTTGTCTTAATTGCAGCGTTTGTATATTTTTCTCCGATTCAGAATCTTTTTTTTACTCCTAAGAAATCGATCAGTGTGGCCACTTGGGCTGACTATATTGATGAAGGAAGTGTTAAAGAGTTTGAGAGTGCTACTGGAATTAAGGTTTATATCAACTTCTATGAAAACAATGAAGAGCTATTATCTAAGATGGAGCTTACTAAGTCTAAAACCTATGACCTTGTTATTCCTACCGACTCGAGTGTTGATCTTTTGGTTAAAAAGGGGATGCTAAAAAAGCTTGATAAGAGCAAGTTAGATTTTTGGAACGAACTTGATCCGCGCCTATTAGGTCATTACTATGATCCTAATAATGAATATTCGATACCGTATTACTGGGATGTTATGGGTATTGGATACGATAAAGGCTTTTTTAAACAGCCACCAACTCGTTCGTGGGCCTTACTTTTTGATAAAAAGGTTTCTCCAGGACATGTAGGTATGACAAACGACCCGCGCGAGGTAATCTTGATAGCAGCACAGTACTTGTTTGGAAATATTCATAATTTAGATGATGCAAAGCTGGAACAGGTTAAGGACTTACTCCTCAAGCAAAAAGCTTGGGTAGAATCCTATTCAGATCTGCGGGGAGAGTTTTTACTTTATTCTAAGTCAAGCCCTGTAGCCTTGATTCCAAGCTTTCAAGTTTGGGCCGGAGTGCGGAGTGGACTGTTTGATAACCTTGGATTCTTGTTACCTAAAAATCCATTTATGGTAATCGACAATGTAGCTATTCCTAAGGATAGTGGTGATAATGAATTGGTTTATCAGTTCATTAATTTCTTGTATCAAAAGAAGGTTCTTAGTATTAACGCTGAGCGTCAGGGCTTTTTTGCAGCTCGTAAAGATCTTTTGCAAGAGCGTGATAACTCTCACATGCAAGGCATGGAAGATCTATCTGCACTAGATAGCTTTAAGAGTTTTAGATTCTTTGAGAATGTGATTTCAACCAAAGACTTAAACAGGATCTGGCTAACCGTTAAGGCTGCCTAAGACTGAGTATTATTCAATAATCTCGCCAGTAGCAACCAGCTTTTCATTTTTCTTACCAACCAGTATTGCTGCAATAATCCAGAACCCTATAACACCAAGGCTGATCAAGCTGCCGTAGACAATCAGATCGCTAAAGTTATACTTGAGGAAGTCTGTGATTCGTGATCCAAACATCTTGGTTGTTCGACTTCCGAACATGTCGATCCAACCTTTAGTTTTGAATCGTGCGTCTCGGCTGGTAGGAATATAAAGAATGTCTTTAGCTGGATTATTAATCGTAAAGCTGACTGTCTTAATAATAATCATAGCTCCGAGCGACATGAAAAGTAGTTGATGTATGGATAAATCAAAGTTGGTATAAAGACCTAGGAAGCTTAAGACTATTGCTGCAAAAACAAGAGGATAAATCAACAGACAGCGACGAACTCCAAATTTCCTAAACAGGAACCCAGTTCCAAGTAAAGCGATCAAGAATGACAAGGAATTGGTCGTAATTCCGTATATTCCTTGAAATTGTGAGAAGCCAACTTCACCATGGAAGAATGGGCTAACGTCTGCTAGTGAGTGCATTTGGTAATCCATGATCTGGCTTGCTATATCATAAATAGTAGAGATGGTTAATATTCCCACGAGGTATGGTTCGGTAAATAATAGTTGAATGCCGGTCATAAACCCTTCAATAAACCCTTCTTTACGATCTTCTGATTTATGAGCTTTGACATTGCCGATCAATTCGTTTTCTGGGATAACTTTCATAAAGTGACGAATAAGTGGGATAATAATACTGATTGCTAGTGCTGCGATTATAAAAAGAATCCAAGTTCCGCCTAGTTGTTCTGTAAACAGGTTTAATGCGGATCCTATGATCGCCCCGAGTTGTCCGCCCGCAATGATCAATGGGAAGCCCTTTTTTGCTTCATCATTGGTAGAGATACTGACAACAAAAGACCAGAACAGGGTAATAATGAGAGAACCAAAGCTTTCAGTGCCGAGGTAAACCAGCCAGCCAGTAGATGCCAATACAGTTTTTCCAAGGCAGGCACTGCCCATGGTTAATTTGATACCTAATAGGATCCCAATGGCTGCAAAAAAGATAGCATACCCGGTGCAAATGATATAAAAGAGGGTTTGTTTTTTATAGCGATCGATTAACTTTGAGTAAATAAGAATGACAACAATGATCATGAGTGGCGATAATGATTTAGCCAATGGCTGCATCATTCGACCATGGCCGCATGCCCAACCCAGCTCAACTGGGAAGGCAATCTTGTACATAACCGTGTCTTTTAAGAGCCTCATAAGCCAATATACACCGATGATTGTGAAAAAGCTCAACGACAAGAGCCCGAATTTTTTAGTTTCGTGGTCATTAAGATCTGGGAAAAAACGTTGTATAACACGACTTATCATTGAGTAGTGCTCCTCCATTCAAAACAAATATGGGATTGGTTACATCTAATAATAGCATATTCGGGGTACGAGGTCTATAAATGTAGGCTGAAACAGCAGATTCTCAGTTTATGAATAGGAAATGTGGAGTGGTTGAGTTTACATGTGATAGAGCAATATTGGCTATGGATAAGGATTATTAGAAAATGATTAAAAAGTAAGGCCTCAGGTTTAACTGAGGCCTTTTAATAAAGACTTTATGCGCAAAATTCTCGAGTGCATTCACTGCGTGCTGCTGCATGGAGATTACGGCTGTTCATTTGTTCAGCCCATTCAGGGTGTTTTTTGAGTGTTACCATAGCATCGATTAAAAGCTTGCGATTTGCTCGTAATTCACTGAGTAGTTCAAAGCATTCTTCAGCAGCTTGACCGTTTCCACTAGCAGAAATTAATAGCTTTTCTGCTCGAATGAGAGCTTGGTCATAGACATCAAGTTGAGCAAACGCGGTAAATAGAGGGAAATGACTGTAGAAGAAGAACTGGTTGATTCGTTTGTAAAAAACAATTGGATCTCCAGCTTCCTTACATACCTCTAGTAAGTGTGGACTTACTGTGCTTATTTCTTTTTTTGCACGGTTGACTTTACCATCCGGTGAAGCTTTATATGAAAAATATTGTCCGATTATTCCTGCAGTCAAAGATGACGTGAGGTACTTGATGATTTCATCTTTTTTGGGTTTGTCGAGGAACTTGTGGTCCAGTCTACCTAATACTTCACCCTCTTGATGACACATATACCATTCATATAACATATACCCAGCTACTGCTGCCGCTCCAAGTCCAAGCATGGTTTGCACTTTTGTCCGAGTAGTAAGTTTTCTTTTTGGCTGTGCATTCTCTGCATGTTGAAGGGTAGGCATCAATAAAACAAGGAGTAGTATTCTCTTCATTTTAATTTCCTTTCATTTGATAAAAAATACTGTCAACCGAGTGTATGATATTTCATCAACCAAATGCAATAAAAAAACCTCCTGGGTTACCAGGAGGTTTTCTTATATAGGGTAAATAGTGAACTATTTTTGTGCCGGAGCTTGTGGCTGAGGCATTACTTTCATCATTTCAGTTTGCATGTCAGTCATGCATTCCATCATAACTGGTTGATACATTTGTCCGATATCAGCCATAAGTGGACCCATCTTTTCAAGAAGCTTCTTACCAAGATCGGTTTGATAGAAATCAACCAGTCCTTGGATTTCATCAGCAGTAAATTGCTTTAGGTAAACCTTTGTAAGAGCTGCAGTGTTATCCTTGAACCACTGGCTGACTTTTTCCATAGACTTTTTGGAAATTGCTTTAACAGTTTTGATTTGCTCTTCTGTAAGACTTGCAAACATTGGGCTATTGTCAAACATGTTAGAGATGCCGTCACAAGTTTCTTTACTGAGTGTTTGTTCGATCATCCATGCAACGTTTTCTTCAACCTTGCTTAATTTAGCATCAGCGAAGGTGAAAGAAGATACGGTAAGTAGTGTAACGAGAAGTAGTTTTTTGTTCATAGTGAACCTTTCATATTATGTTTAAGAACTATTCGTATTCGTTATAAGATTCTTCAATTGTAATGTCTAGTTTTGCTAACTCGCTTTCAAATTGAGTGCTCAAAAGAGCAATCTTGGGTTGCATTAACTCTGATACTCTTAGCATCATTGGTCCCATGCTATCAAGCATCTTTTTTCCTAGAGAGCTTTTATAGTAGTTGACGATTTCTTGAATTTCTTCTTCAGTGAAATGATCAAGATAGATTGTTGTAAAATCTTTAAAATGCATTCTAAATAACTGTACTGTTTGATCTAAAAATCTTTCTGCAAGTTGCTTTGCTCTCGGATCAGTAGCCATTTGCATTGCTAAGTCAGGTTGCGATGCCATAATCTTTTTTAGGTTAGCTACCACAGAATTGGTAAATGTTTGGTCAATGATCCATTGTACATTAGATTCCACCGGTGACAGCTCTTGATCATGTGCATAGGTAATGGTTGCTATGGATACAAGGGACAATAAAATGAGTTTTTTCATTATATTTTTTCCTGACTTAAGTATTATAAATGGTTAATTAACGATTGTTATTTACAAATATATTATGTACTGGTGGACGTTTATTTGCTTGATGTGCTTCGTATGCAAGATTTTGTTGTGCCCATGCAGTTTGTTGTTGAGCATGAACTTGAGCCCAAGCAATACGTTCTCGTTCTAATCGGGCTTGTTCTTCTGCATAAGCTTTATTTTCAGAAACCCAATTCGGGTGTTCTTTGAGCGCAATATTTGCTTCTTGGATGTAGAATTTCACTGCTGGAATTTCATCAAGGAGCTGATAGCATTCACGAGCAAACTCTCGATTGTGCTTAGCTTTATGCAAAAAAGATTCTGCCTGTTGTAATTGGGTATGATAACTAGTTAATGTATTAAACGCTTTTCGTAGTGGGTATGCACTATCAAAATAACTCTTTTTTATACACCGAAAAAAACCATCAGTATTATGGTGTACATTTTTGCAGGCGTCTATAAGTTGATGGTCTAAGTTGTTTAGGATGCTTTTTGCACTGTTAAAATTAGCATCAGGTGTAAAGAAGCTCGAAATAAAACCAGATAATAATGCGACTCCAACACTGACGGCTCCACCGATTGCAAGTATTGGCTTAGGATCTTCCGCTTGTTTTTCTGCGATGTAGGCTGCTACTACTGTAATAAGTGCTGGTATTGAAAAACCAACAGAAGTTGCTTTGAGTATTTGTGCTTTAGATTCTAGAGTTGGATGAACTGCACTTACGGTTGGTAAGAGAAGTGCAAGGAGTATTAACTTTTTCATAGAGAACCTTTAGTTATAAATGATCTTCAACGTTTTTTAAGTATATACCACGTCGACAATAATGCAATACCGGCACTGAGGGCTATTTCTATTTGTAATGTTTGTGCGGTATTATAGGTGAGGAAAAGGTTGTCATAATGAGTTTCTAACAGTTAAATAAACATTTTTTGTTATTGAATAAAGGGATGTATCGGTAATAAAAATAAAATAGGTTTAAGTTTTCTCATAATAATCAGTTCTTTAATTCTAAATGATCTTATTTTTATGATGCACGTTAGAATCTAATTATTAAGATTCCTGTTATATCCATGAAGATGCTGGAGGTCGCGATTTGAGGCGACATAGGTATTCCATAGGGTTGAAAGAGACGTCTCTTCTTCATCAGGCCTAGGGGTTCTTTGATGGAGGTTTGATGCTAGCTCCCTTTGAAATTCTTGATTTTGTTGAAATATCTCTCTATAACGAGATGCTCTGTTGCGCTTCCTCATTATATTGAACATTTCTCGATCACATTTTGCTTCTAATCCTTGATCTTGTTGTTGGCAAAGGAAAAAGAGGAGTGATGAGCCCATTAAAGTAGTCATATTTGCTTCTAATAAAGTATCGGCACCCATAAGTGGGAGGGTTGGTATGTTTGTTTTTGCTTTTTCAATTAAATCTTCTTCACTTAACTCCTCATTAATCAATAGAGGGTCAGTGAATAAGGTAGAAAACCTTGCAGCTTGAAAGAGAGCGTCTGAGCTGGTGGCTAATTTTGTTAACCCACCTAGAGTCGCTCCGGTCATCCCCATGAGTCCGACGACTACCATTTTACCAGTTGTTGGGGAAAAATCACCATTTTTTAGATAAGACCATGCAGTATAAGTTAGAATGGCTGGAGATGCACCCATTACTATGCCTTGTAAGATCCTCTCTTGGGTTTGCTCTGTCAAAGGAGAAGTGGAAGTTGTTGATAGCAATAACAGTAATAATATTAATTTTTTCAGAATTTCCATTAAATCCTTTGTTCATTATGTATAGTATTGTTTTACATTATATACAATGTGTAATTAATTACAAAGGGCGGGTCTGATTTTATGCCTGTTGATGTAAGGCTGTTTTGATCTCTGAGCGGTAAAAAATAAGAAGGCCGATAAACGTGATTCCGGCGGACACAAAGAAGCTGTGATAGAGTGGTTCTCCTAAGATGAGCCAGCCATACAGGTATACAAAGAGTGGAGTTGTAAATCCAGCCAGTGCTACAAAGGTAGAGCTGTGATGTTTGAGCAATCGAGCATAGAGGTTATAACCGATCACGTTGCCAATAAAGATGGTATAGCTTAATAATAGAAGAAGTTTTGGTGATAGGTTGATATTGGCGGGGTTTCCTTCACCAAAGACCAGTGCTGTAGATAACGCTAAGGCGCCACCGACTAGCATCGTAACTCCAGTGATTTCTGTGGGAGAGAACTGCTTGGTTCGTAGTAGCTTTTGTACATAGATCCAACCAAAGCGGCTTAACACTACCGATCCAAGAGCTGCCAGTTCTGCTAATGACAGGAACCCAAAGACCTCAATAGATTTAACTTGGCTTGAGTGGTACTTCATGAGAATAATACTTCCCACAAATCCGAGCGTAATCCCTATAAGCTTATTCCAAGTGAGTTTTTCTCCAAAAATGAAGTATACATATATAGCGGTAATAAAAGGATCCAAGCTTCCAATCAAGGCTACCTTTGATGATAAGGTGTGCTTTAGTGCATAGGCTTTGCATAAGGCGGGAAAAAAGGTAGTAAACAGGGTCGCGATAGCAAATGGTTTGTAGTGTTGTTGGATTTTTTTAACGAGGTTTTCATCGCGATGTTTGATCAAAACATATCCAAGCAAGAGTATCCCGGCTGGGATCATGCGAATTCCTACAAAGAAGATAGCAGGAAGATCCCGCAATATCATTTTATTGGTAGTGATTGCACTTGCTAGTATGGCAAATGGATATATAAGTGAGAACATAGAAGTGATATTTCTGTTTAAAAAGTGATTTATACCTTTATTGTAGCATGTTTGGGTTGAGTTGAAAATGGCATCATATTGAGAAAAAACTGCTTCTAAGTCGGAAAATTAAGTCTGTTTGCGCATTAACTTGTAAAAAAAGGGTAAAATTGGGAGTATAAAGTTGTTAAACCCCTTACTTTGCTATTGGTAATTTTACAAAATTCAATATATAACCTATCCTATATATATATAATAAAAGGCCTATAGCAGGCAGTCTTTTGGGAAAATCAAACTCTATTTTTCGAAACAAGGTAAAATGAATAAGAAGAAACGTTCAGATTTAAGAAATATTGCTATTATTGCGCACGTTGATCATGGCAAAACCACATTGGTTGATGAATTATTAAAGCAGTCTGGTACTTTGAAAGAAGTCGAAGATCGTATCATGGATTCTAACGATATTGAAAAAGAACGTGGAATTACCATCTTGGCTAAAAATACGGGCCTGAGGTATAACGGAAACTCTATCAATATTGTTGATACACCGGGTCACGCGGACTTTGGTGGAGAGGTTGAACGTACTTTACAGATGGTTGAAGGATTTATTTTACTTGTTGATGCTGCGGAAGGTGTGCTTCCTGGGACTCGGTTTGTGCTTCAAAAAGCATTGAACTTGCATTTGAGACCTATTGTAGTAATTAATAAGATTGATAGAAAAGATGCTCAAATTGAAGCAACAGAAGAACAAATCCATGACTTATTCTTAGATCTTGCACATCATGATGATCACTTAGACTTCCCAGTTTTATATGGTTCATCGAAAGATGGCTATGTAACAACAGATTCTACAGAGCGTTCAGGTAACATGATTCCACTTTTTGAAGCGATTATGAAATATATTCCTGCTCCAGAAGAAAAAACAGATAAAGGCTTACAGTTCCTTACAACCAGTCTCGATTCTTCAGACTACCTTGGATTGATTGCTATTGGACGTATGTTCAGTGGTGAGCTTACTGTTGGGCAGCAGTTTGTCTGTTGTATCGACGATGAAGTAAGTAAGCCGTCCAAGATTACAAAAATTTATAAGTTTGAAGGTCTTAATAAGATTGAAGTTGATAAGGCTGAGTTTGGCGATGTTATTGCAGTAACTGGGTTTAATGAACCAGTTAAGATCAATACGACACTCTGTGAAGTTGGAAATCCGCTTCCGTGCGACTATGTTGCTATTGATGAGCCGACCTTGGTTATGTACCTTTCAGTTAACAATTCTCCATTTAATGGACGTGAAGGGAAATTACTTACCTCTCGTCAGATTAAAGAACGTCTTGAAAAAGAGCTTGAAACCAATGTTGCTCTTCGTGTAGAGCCAACTGATTCACCGGAGTCATTTAAGCTTTCAGGTCGTGGACAGTTACACCTTGGAATTTTAGTTGAAAACATGCGTCGTGAAGGGTTTGAGCTTCAACTATCAGCTCCTGAAGTGATTTTTAAGACTATTGATGGTACTAAGCATGAGCCAATGGAAAACTTGATTCTTGATGTTCAAGAAGAGCACCAAGGTGTTCTTATGGAGAACCTTGGAACTCGTAAAGCTGAACTTACAAATATGACCCCAAGTGGTGATGGTCGTGTTAAGCTTGAGTTTAAGATCCCATCACGGGCGCTTATCGGATTTAGAAACCAGTTCTTAACTGATACTCGTGGTACAGGAATTTTAAATGTGAGCTTCCTTGGCTATGAACCATATAAGGGTGATATTCCAACACGAAATAAGGGTGCGATTGTTTCAATGGAACCTGGAAAAGTTACAACGTATGCTCTTGATAACCTTGGTTCTCGTGGTGAGTTCTTTATCGCTCCAGGTCAAGAAGTATATGAAGGAATGATCATTGGTGAAAACAGCCGTGAAGCTGATCTTGATGTGAACCCATGTAAGACCAAAAAGCTTACAAATATGCGTTCATCAGGTGCTGATGATGCAGCTCAGGTTGGCAAGGTTCGTGCAATGACTTTAGAAACATGCATGGAATGGATTCGTCCAGACGAGCTGATTGAAGTTACTCCTGAAGGCATTCGTTTGAGAAAGAAGGTCCTTAAGGCTGGCTTGAGAAAGCGCGCCTAAGAGCTTTATAAAAAACACTAAAAAAGAGACGTGCTTTTAACAGCACGTCTCTTTTTTTATACTTTGCCAATTACATTATAATACCTACATTATAAGTGGATCAATAAATGGATCAAAAAGCCCATTCATTGACTCTGTCCGATGGTGCCAATTACATGGTTCTTTACACTCATTGAATATTTCACTGTTTGCAAGGGTTTGACCGGCGGCGTGTATATATTCTTGGATTATTGTTAAATATGCTGTTGTAGTTATATGACCTAGGAGAAAATCAGCTTCATTGAGGGTATGCAGGAAAGTTTCTCGAATATAATCTACATTGTAAACTAACCCATCAAATACAAATTCTGTTGGCGCTTGAGCACCCTTTTCTAGTAAGCACTTAGCCATGCAGGTACTTTGTCTTATTGAATTGTTTGGACGAGATAGCTCTTCTGCGTGAGGGTGATCAGGAAAATCTCGTTGTATTAAAGTATTGAGGTTGTTTGAGAGTTGCATAATAAGTTTAAAGCCGTTTTGTTCTGCAGAAAGTCCTGATGTTCCCAGTGTAAGAATGGCGACTGCCAAGATTAATTTATTTTTCATTATAGAGCTCCAAATAATAAATTTTTTATATAATACCACATTCTCCCATCATACTTGTCTTGCGTGCCAAATAGCAATGGTTTTGGCCAAAAACCCCTATTTGTAGACCTTTTCTGCGTAAATCTATTGATTTTTCATTATTCAATCTGTCATTATATATATAGGTGGTTTGATACGTGAATTAAGTGGAATGGTTATATGAAGAGGTTGAAGCTATTAATAGGATTGGTTGGGATAGTATTGGTTTATACTATTCAGCCGGTGCCTGCCCGTTATTTTCGGGGTGCATTTCAATATCTCAAACCTCAGTATAAGCTTTTTTCGCCTATACAGGGTGTGAGCATGTGGAAATCTAGATGGGTGAGGAATCTGTATAATACGGGTCCAGATAAGCAGGCAATGACTCAGCTACTGAAAAATCCTCGTTACGGGTTATTTCATCAGCTTCCTACTGGCGAACTTCGTGTTTCTCAACAGATTGGAAGTCCTGCTCAGTGGATTGCAAGAAAGGACTTACATGCCAAACTTCTAAATACGTTACATGATGGGACTATTACTCCAAAAGAGCGTAAATCATTTGTAAAGACGATTAAGGACTCTTATGCACAAACGAAAGAGAAACTAGCTTTACAATCAGCTAAGCCTCAACAGTATGCCAAAGAGCTTCGTAGTATTGAAAAGAAATCTAATGAATTTTTGGATGCTGTTGTGCAAGCTAAAAAAGAAGAAGCTTTGGGTTTTTATAAACCGGGCACCGTTCAACGGTTAATCATGAGTCACTTACATGCTTCCAGTATGGAACCGAAAGTATTAACCGCATATGCAGCTCAGCTTCACAAGATACGTCCAGAAGTTGGATTGCACGCAGCACTTGCTGTGGATGATCCGTTTGGGAAGAAGGAACTTGGTATTTATCACAGGGCACTTGAAGATCCAGATCCTTTAGCGGCTAGAAAGGTAGATCCGGAGATAATGATATTTGGAAAAGAGTCAGAATGCACTTTGTCAGAAGTTCCTACGGGCCAGGTTAAAGTGGGAGAGAAGGTTTTTCCAGATTGTGTAGAAGCAAGTCTTAATAATTTATTTAACTTGATTCTTTTTAAGGAGGGGAGATTTGATCTTAATGTTCTTCCTTCGAATATTCAACCCAATAAACAGTTAATAGATTTTTATAATAAGATGCAAATTAATCCAGATCATGTAAATCAAGCTTCTAAAGATAAGTGGGCTGAGGTATTAGCAAATATCCCTGGAGCTCAGTATAATTTAGGGGATGTTGAGCTTTATGGAAATGAAGAAAACATATTGCATGTAATTAATTATTTACTCAATACAAATGTTAAGTCTCTTGAGGAGTTGGGAAGATTACTATCTACTCCTGAACACTCTATTAAAATAAACTCAAAAGGTGAAATTTTTGTTGATGAGAAGCAAGCAAGCTTATCTATGGATAAAGACCATGCATATTGTCTATATAAAAACAGTTCAAGCGATAATAGATCTTTTTTTGTTGACCCCAGTATTCAAGAATTGTTTCCTCTTAAGCGAGTTGAAACTCTTTCGGATGCATCACATTTTATTTATGCTCAAGACTTAGATGATCCCAATCGTAAACTTAGTGCTATTGAATATCTTGTGGGTAAGGTTGCCAATAAAAAAGACTGGCGACATATTCAAGATCAAGTGTTGGCTCTAGCTAAAACACTTCCATTGAATGATTCATATTTTATGAATAAAACATTTAAAGTTTTAAGTGTGGTTCCTGGGTCTTCTTTCGATAAGTTAGTAAAACTTTATGCAGATAAAGGAATTACAAAAGCAGATTTATTTATAGGTGCGATACGTAACGGTGATAGTGAAGGGGTAAAGAGCTTTCTTGACAAAGAGGCGAGTCTCATAGAAGTTCAGGAAAAGGGAAGGTCCCCACTGTATTATGCCGTTCATAATTTTGTTTCAACGCCTGAACTAATCAACACGTTAATATCGCGGGGTGCAGATCCAGCAGATGCCGAAGTTAATACAGAATACCTTGCAAACACTCCACTGTATAATGCTATTCATACTGACAATCCGAACCCAGATCTAATTAAGACCTTAATTGCACTAGGTGCAGATCCAGAAAAAGCCGGTATTGATGAGAAGAAATACGAAAACTCAAACACTCCACTGTATAATGCTATTCATGGCTTTAGGCCGGATCCAGATCTAATTAAGACCTTAATTTCACTAGGTGCAGACCCAGAAAAGGCCGGTATTGATGAGAAGATAGAAACATACTTAAATACTCCATTATACGAGGCAATTCATACTGACAATCCGAACCTAGAGCTAATTGAGACCCTAATTGCATTAGGTGCAGACCCAGAAAAGGCCCAGGTTAACCTTGTGCGATGGGGTAGCGAGAAGAAAGGAAGTCCATTGTATCAAGCTATGATGGCATATGACTATAATCCAAAGCTGGTTGATGCGTTAGTTTCTTTAGGTGCAGAATTGTCGTATACCGATCAATTACGAGTGAAGCTGAACCGACTGTTGTATGGTCAAAAAAAATAAAAAGACCCACTTTAAAGTGGGTCTTTTCTGTTGCGTTCTAAGATGTAGATTACTTTAAGTTTGCAACAGATTTTTTTAATTCTTCTGGCTTGTATCCAACTATCTCATCAACTACTGTTTCGTCCTTTATAAGAACAACGGCTGGAATACCTTGAACTTTATAGTTGACCGCAAGTTCTTGAGCGTTATCAATGTTAACAGAAACAAACTTAAGTGATGAATGTTCATTATAAAGCTCATTGTAAAGACCGTTAAGGGTTTTACACGATCCATACGAATCAGTATAGAACTTATTTTTTAGATGTTTCTACAGTTTTCAGGTTGTGGTGCAGCTTCTTTGAACTTTTGTACCACCTCAGTCATCATAGGTATTGTAATTTTCGTGACTGCTGGATTGGTAGCAACTTCTGCGCTTTTATCAATAAACTTTTTTCCAACAGCACTTTCAAAAAATTCACTAATTTCTTGGAGCTCTGTAGAAGAAAATACCTTTAGGTAGCTGTCTACAAAGATATCCAAATTTTTATCTATATTCTCTTCAATGAGAGATTTCATTTCTGCAATAAATTTAATATCTGTAATGTTGAAATGTTTGGCTATATGTTCGACTTGATTGATCCAGTGTGATTGAATATAGTTTCTTACTATATTGTTCATTTTTGGTGTTCCTTTACAATAAAAACAACTGTTTATTTAAATGATAACAAGTGCCATAAATAGGTCAAATGGTGAATTATGTTATAGGGATTTATGATTGGTTTATAGGGTTTTTTGTGCTGTTTTTTATGAATAACTACCAATCTGGTAATGTTTTAAGAGTGTTTTGTTATGAGTAGAAAAATAAAAAGACCCACAGTTTAAAGTGGGTCTTTTCTGTTGCGTTCTAAGATGTAGATTACTTTAGGAGTGCAACAGATTTTTTTAATTCTTCTGGTTTGCATCCAACTATCTCATCAACGACTGTTCCGTCCTTGATAAGAACAACTGCTGGAATGCCTTGAACTTTATAGTTGACTGCAAGTTCTCGAGCGTTATCAATGTTAACAGAAACAAACTTAATTGATGAATGTTCGTTATACAGATCATTGTAAAGACCGTTAAGAGCTTTGCAAGGTCCACACCAATCAGCATAGAATTTAACAACAACGAGAGGGTTATCTTGAGTAAGTTCATCAAGTTCTTCTTGAGTAGTAATGGAAGCTATTGATGGCGATGCTTTAATGACTTCAGGCTGTGCTCCCGTTGTTTGGAGCTTTTGCATGACTTCTGTCATTACAGATGTTGCGACTTGCATAACTGCTGCATCACTAGCAAGGTCTATACTTTTGTTGGTGTATTTTTTTCCAACTTCACTTTGGAAAAATTCACTCATTGCTTTGAGTTCTTCAACAGAAAATATTTTTAAATAACCTTCAACAAGAATATCTAAGTTTTTTTCTAAGTTATCTATAACTAATAGCTTGGTTTCTATAAGAAGTTCTTGGTCGGTAATATTCAACTGTTTACCAAAGGCCTCTACTTGATTGAGCCATTGTGGCGCAATCAGACCTTTAACCAATTCGTTGGTCTCAGTGGTATGCCCCATGAGAGGAAAAGTTGTAATTAGAGCTACTGCTATAATAAGATTTTTCATGTTTGTCCCTCTTGATAGTGTGGATAATTAACATAGTTAAATGATATCAAGTTGTCCTAAAAGGTCAAATGACAGAATATGTTAAAGGTCTTTTATGATTGGTTTATAGGAGCTGTTTTATTGTTTTTTTCTGAGTAGCTACCAATGATAAATGCTATCAATGCAAAGCCGAGAATATAAAATTCTGCCAGGAATATTGGATAGAACCAGAAAAATATTTGGCTTAAACCACCGGTTATAACACTCGCCCATGCGGCTGATTTTTTTACATCGCTTTTAAAGTAACAAATCACTAGTGGTACAAATAGCGTGCTGATAGAAATACTATAACTACTAATGAGGATGTCTATAATTCCTGCATTGATAAAGTATGAAAGTAGTAGCATGCTTACTCCAACAACAAGGGTGATCCATTGTGAGCGTAAGATTGATTGTTTGTTACCCATGAACGATAGTTTGAAATCTTGAGCAACGTTTGATGAAACAGCACAGAGCAAGGAATCTGCTGTAGATGTAATGGCAGCAATAAGGCCACAAATAAGCAATGCAAAAAAGAAATTGCCAGCATAGTATTGTAAGCTTGGAATGAGCGGGTTACTTCCTGCAGGGATTGTTAATTTGAGCAATTTTGCTTGCATACCAAAGTAGATTGGAATGACGGCAAACAGGATCATAAAGACACTGGAGATGATGGCAGAGCTTGCAGCAATTGATTTGGTGCGAGCAGAAAAAAATCGCTGTGCCAAATCTTGTTCGATCAAGCTAAAGAGAGCTGGTGCAATTAGTGTTGGTAAAAAGGTAGCAAGTTCAGAATAGGTAATATTAAACTTGGCTTGAACATTCATCATGTTTGATGATGAGAAAAAGCTAACAGGATCTTGCCATAATGCGTAAACAAAGATGCCAGAAAAAACAATAATAATATAATACAATTGAAATACGTCAGTGATAACAACAGCTTCCAGACCGCCTAGGATGGTGTATGCGATAATGAACACCCAGAACAGTAAGAAGATAGCCTCGGTGCCCATGGATTGTGACTGAAAGACTCCAAAAATAAATTCTCGTGAAGCTACAATCTGTCCAATAAGGATTCCACAGAGTGTTATGATCGATAGTATGGACGCGATTTGTTTGAGGGTAACGCTGCCGTATCGGGTTTCAAAAAGTTCTGCGGTGGTGGCAACATTGAGTGATTGCATACGTGAAGCAAAGCCCATGCTCAAGATAATAAACCCAAGGCTGATACCAAGTGCGTATATGATACCGTAAAATCCAACTTCATATGATTTTTGTGCAATACCAAGTAAGGTTCCGCTACCAAGCTGTGTTGCGACCAGGGTTGCAACTAATGACATTAATCCCAGGTTCTTGCCGGCTAAAAAGTAATCCTTAAGCGTGCTAATTCTTTTAGATGCAACATAGCCAAGGTAAAGGTAAACGATAGTTAAAACGGTAAAAATTGATACAAAATAAAAATTCATCATCAGACTCTCCAAAAAATTCAAAACATAAAATTATAGTAAAAAACGACCAGTAATAAGGTCAATGAAAAAGGGAATAGATTAATCCATTAAGGCTTAACCTTTAATGAGAATGATGATGATGAGGACGTGACAGTACAGAGGTAGATATAAACAGAACGCTGTTTGTTAAAACCAGCTTGGAATTGTACATAGAAGATCCTCTCATATAATTGATATATACCATAAAGGTATCAAAAATGTTACAAAGGGTCAATTAACCCAAGAGACCTCTCCCAAAAAAGGCCACTGGTATACGATTTTTTAAGCTTCAGTTTCTTTTTCGATTGGGCATTCAGGCCTTGGAGCTTCCTTGGGATTGTTTTTTTTTAAAGTTGCACGAAGAGCTTCATAACCCTGATCCACTAGGTCCAACGCTACATGTGCGCCTGCAGAGGCAGCACTTTTAGCTACTTTACGGGCAGGAAAATGTTTCATAATTGCAGGATGTTCAACAGCAACCTGTGTAAATCTATCCGGGTGGCGTTCGATCATTCGTGTGCGAACTGCTACAGGAAGCGCTGCGAAGTTGGCAGGGTCAGCTTCAATAGCGTCTATTGCCGCATCTGCAGCCTCATCTAATACAGCTTGTTTCGCATTCTCGGCACCTTCGGTAACCTTATTTTTTACTTCAGTACCCATTGCTTTAAGTCTTTCCAATGGAGACTGTTTTCTTTCTTTTGAAATAAGTGAAGGGCTATAGCCCATTGTAATAATAAGAGCTGCGAGAGGTAAGATGTTCTTGGATGTTAGTTTTGGCATGGAATCTCCAGGTTTGTAGGTTTATTAAGGAAAACTAATGATATTAGTGTAAGGGGATCGGTGGTAATGTCTATTTAAAGGTTTTTTATCAAAATCTTTCTCTACTTTGAATAAAGTTCTTTTTGTCGATAAACTAATATACAATACTATTCAATCTTGAATTATAAAATTAGGAATCATTAGTGAATAAATTTTATGTTACTACGCCAATATATTATGTTACAGCAAAGCCGCACCTAGGGACCTTGTATACAACGGTTCTTGCCGATGTTATTAATCGGTGGCAACAGATTCAAGGGAAAGAGACCTTTTTTTTGACTGGGACTGATGAGCATGGTCAAAAAATCGCAATGGCAGCAGATAAGGCTGGAAAGAGTCCTAAAGAGTTTACCGATAGCTTTATTGATGCATATAAGGATACGTGGAAAGAGTTTGAGATAGATTATTCTCACTTTATTCGGACTACTGATGAGTATCATGTTAAAGCGATCCAGCAGTGGCTACAAAAGTTGATTGATAAGGGTGATATATATAAATCCAGCTATAACGGCTGGTATTGTACTCCGTGTGAGACCTTTCTATCAGACAAGGAAACTGAGGGCGCACCAGAAGATAAGAGCCAGGACGGGCCAGCCTGTCCAAGTTGTAGCCGGGGAACTCAGTACATTGAAGAAGAGTGCTACTTTTTCAAGCTTTCCAAGTATCAAGATAGATTATTAGATTTTTATAAATCGCATCCTGACTTTATTTTCCCTCAGGAGCGAGGGAATGAAGTTGTCAGCTTTGTCGAGTCTGGCCTTAAAGATTTATGTATGTCGCGAACGACGGTTAAGTGGGGAATCCCATTTCCAGGAGATGAGCAACATGTAGCTTATGTATGGGCTGATGCGCTTAATAATTATATTACAGCGATTGGCTACTTGCAGGAAGGCAAGCAGGCTGAGTTTGAAAAATGGTGGCCCGCCAATGTCCAAGTGATGGGTAAGGATATTGTTAGATTTCATGCGGTGATTTGGCCAGCATTCTTAATGGCCTCTGATTTGCCATTGCCGGAACATTTATTGGTGCACGGTTGGATCAAGGTGGGTGATCAAAAGATGTCCAAATCATTAGGTAATGTAATGGATCCTAGATTTTTATATCAAGAGTATGGTCCTGACGCTGTGCGTTATTTTTTAACCACACAGATGGCTATTACTCAGGACTCTCCATTTAGTCTGCAGGACTTGGAAGGGCGGATCAATTCTGACTTGGCCAATGAGATGGGTAACCTGCTCAATCGTATGGTTACTTTAGCCAAGCGTGGTGGTCTTGATTTGGTATCAGTGCCAGCTGACTGGTCTGAAGCTTCATTAAAATTGCAAGCTGATGCACAAAAGATGGTTAAGGATGTTCAGGATTACTTGGATACGTATTCTTTACACATGGCTTATGCTGAGGTGAAAAGATTTGTAGCGGCAGTTAACGCTTATTTTCATGCACAAGAGCCATGGAAGTTAGTTAAGTCTGATCCTACTAAGTTTGCCGAGGTTATTTCAGCAACAGCGCACAGCCTTTACGTTATTGGTGTTATGTATTGGCCGGTGATGCCGGATAAGATGCAAGCACTGTTGAGTGCTATCGGTGTAGAATTTTCAATTGAAAAAAATTCTCTTGCTAGTCTTAGAGGCGCTTGGGATAAGTCTTTTACCTTGGAACAGGTTCCAGTATTATTTAAAAAAATAGAAAGAAAAAAAGTGTCAGAAGAAGTTAAAGTTGTTGAGAAAAAAGAAGAAGTTAAAGAGTCTGGCATCATTGATATTAAAGACTTTATGAAGGTTAACTTGGTTGTTGGAACGATTGAGTCAGCCGAAGCGGTTGAAGGTTCTGATAAGCTATTGAAGTTGCAAGTCAATTGCGGAGACAAGGGCGTTCGACAAATTTTTGCCGGTGTTAAGAAGTTTTATGAGCCTGAAGCTTTAGTTGGTAAGCAGGCTGTCTTTGTGGTTAACCTTAAGCCCCGTAAGATCATGGGCATGGAATCCCAGGGAATGATGTTGTTTGCTGAAAAAGAAGATGGCGGGCTTTCATTTATTAGCCCGGGCGCACAAGTACCAAACGGTTCAGCGCTTCGTTAATACACAATAACATTCTTAGTAATTTGTTAAAGCCTCTTTAATTAGAGGCTTTATTTTTTTACTTTTTCTTAGCGGTAGTTTTGCGCGTAGCGGCTTTTTTTGCAGGAGATTTCCGTGCAGTTGCTTTCTTAGCTGGAGCTTTGCGAGTAGCTGCCTTTTTAACAGGAGCTTTACGTGTTGTTGTTTTAGCCTTAGGTGCTTTTGGTGCAGCAGCCTTGACAGCAGCAGAGTCTTTATCGCAAACAGGACAGCTTAAGAGGGTGTTACCTTCTTTATCTACACGCTTGAGGAAGTATGGTGACTTACATGTTTTACATGATTTTTCTTCGATGTCGCTAAATACAACAAACTTACACTTGGGATAGTTTTTACAGCCCCAAAACGTTTTACCCTTCCAGGTACGCTTGCCAACTTCACCACCATCATCCGGACATGGGAACTTAGCTGTTTCTTGATGGATGTACTTACATCCAGGATATCCAGAACATGAAATAAACGGCCCGAATCGGCCAACCATTTCCCGCATAGGCTTACTACACTTAGGACATTTCATATCAAGCATCTTAGGCTTTTCAGCCTCGATGAGTTTGATAGAGCCATCCTCTTCTCGTTCGAAGTTACTGGTAAAGGCACAATCAGGATATGCAGGACATCCAAGGAATTCTCCCGCCTTACCAAATCGAATGACCAGTTTTTCTTTCTTACATTCGGGGCAATCAAGATCGGTAGGCTCTAAAGGTTTTTTAGTTTTACTGGTTCCTTTAAAGGCGACCAGGTCTTCAGAGAAACTCTTATAGAAGGTGCTAAGAAGTTGATCGCGGTCTTTTTCACCATGTTCTACTTTATCCAGTTCTTCTTCCATGCGTGCAGTAAATTTTTCATTGATAATGTGTGGCAGGTTTTCTACCAATATTTTTGTAACTTGCATACCAAGCTCTGTTGGTAGAAAGCGTTTTTTAGTATCAAGCGCGGTATAGTTCCGGGCTTGGATGGTGCTTAAAATTGTGGCATACGTACTTGGACGTCCAATGCCTTCTTTTTCTAGCTCTTTAACTAATGACGCTTCTGTAAATCGTGGTGGTGGCTGTGTAAAATGCTGCTTACCATCAGTTTTTTTGTTATCTATAGATTTTTTAGCTTCAAGTTCTTTAGGAATTTTTGCTTTTTGTTCTTTTTCATCTTCTTCTACGTTATACACTTTTAAAAAACCATCAAAGATCAATGTTGAACCAGTAACACGAAATAGGAACTTGGGGCTCATAATATTAACTTGTCGTTGCGCGTACTGTGCTGGGTTCATTTGACATGCAACAAAGCGTTGCCAGATGAGTTTATATAATTTTGCAGCATCAGGTGGTAAGAATCGACTTACTTTATCAGGTGTTAATGAACTATCAATAGGCCGTACCGCTTCGTGAGCATCTTGAGCCTTGGCTTCACTCTTTTTGCCTTTTGCATAAAAGTTGGCAGATGCTGGTAAATAATCATTACCGTATTCTTTTTTAATGTGTGCACGCGCTTGTGTCAGTGCTGTATCTGAGATACGGAGCGAGTCAGTACGCATATAGGTAATCAAAGCTACCGGTGTGCTTTTATCTTGTAATGGTAAACCTTCATATAATTTTTGGGCAATCGTCATTGTCCTTTTTACCGAGAATCCGAGTCGGTTGTAGGCGGCTTGCTGTAATGTACTGGTCATAAATGGCGCTAATGGTTTTTTAGCACGTTTTTTATCTTGTATTGAGTCGACGGTAAAGTCGGACTTTTTAATTTCGCCAATAATTTTATCAGCTTCTTTTTTACTAGTTATTTTAAAAGCTTTTTTATTAATTTGTGCAAGGTCGGCAGATATTTTTGCTTTACCTTGTTCAAAGTCGCCATGGATGGACCAGTATTCTTCTGGTTTAAATTCACGGATGGAAGCTTCGCGATCACAGATCAGCTTGAGTGCTACAGATTGCACACGGCCAGCTGAAAGGCCCTTCATAATTTTTTGCCATAAAATTGGGGAGACTTCGTAACCCACCCAACGATCTAGGACTCGACGAGCCTGTTGAGCGTTTACTTTCTCCATATCAACTTGTGATAGATGGTTCAAGGATTCAAGGATAGCAATCTTAGTAATTTCGTTAAACGTAATACGATGTACTTTGGCCTTCTTGGGTGCAACCTTAAGGATCTCTTGTTCAATATGCCATGCAATAATCTCTCCCTCACGATCAGGATCGGGAGCTAAGTAAATTTCATCACTAACGCTGGCTTGTTTACAAATATCAGCGATAACTTTTTGCTTATTATCAAGAACTACATATTCAAGGGTAATTGGCGGTCCTAGGTTGACCCCAATTGATTTACTCGGCAAATCTTTAATATGTCCTACTGTAGACATAATTTTAAAGTCTCGGCCCAGAAACTTAGATATAGTTTTGATTTTTGCAGGCGACTCTACAATTAATAATTTCTTCATAATCCTCTTTATCCTCGACTACTGTATTACGTGCAGTCTCACCATCCATTAAAATACTGAAATCTGGTCGTAAATTCTTTGATTCTATATTTTATAATAATTCATTTATTTTCAAAAAGTCAAATAAGGTTGGGTTATATTAATAACAGCCTTATGCTCAAGCGCTTTGTTTATATTGTAATCTATTGCTTGAGTATGTATGAGGAAGATATAGCAAAAATAAGGATAATGCAAGGCTGAATGGTTGACCCATTCTGTTTGTAGAGTATAATAATTACTAAAAGGAATTATTCATGTGGGGGTGGCTGTGCAGCAAAAATGTATAGACAACACGAAGGAAATCATGACCAAGTTTTTTAATTATTTATTTATCTTTACTATATTTATAGCTAATCCACTTCAGGCTAAAAAGCCGACCTATCTTTCTTATCAGGAAGAGAAGGATGGTGTTACTTTGGCTATAAAAGAGTTATCACCCAAAGAATCACAGAAAAAACTGTCTTCAGGTGCATTCAAAAGTCGAAAAAAGCCTTCCTCTATTATTCCTGTAACGTGCACTATTACTAATAACTCAAAACGAGATATTAAGTTCCGTAAAAGTGACATTGGCCTTAAGCTTGTTTTGCCAAGGCTGATTAAAAACAAGCTGGAATTGCAGTCACGTATCATTGCTTATGGCGGTTGGTTATTTTTTTTATCAACATTGATCATTGCTGAAGTAATTGCTTTCGGAGCACTTTTCGGAAATCCTGCTAGTGGAGTACTGTTGTACTCTTTTGGTCCTCAAATATTTGTTATGTTGGCACTAGAAATAGCTATAATGACTGCTTTGGTTTCATTGCCTTTTATACCCATTTATAAAAAATCTAAGTCTTTAGTTAAAAAATCAGTGATTTCTTATGAATCTTTAATGTGTATAAATCTGGAACCTGGAGAAAGTGCTGAGTTTACCTTTTACGTTCGCAAAAAGAACCTTCCTAAAACATTCAAAATGGCAGTTCAGGACGCGGTATCCAAGAAAAAGACCTATTTTACAGTGAGTGTATAAATCGAGGTTGTTTTACCCTGTATTTGGTTGAATAGTGCGCGTAGCTCATTGGATTATAGAGTTATCTTGTAAAAACATCTTTAAATAGGCGTTTTTAGGTGGGGGCTGTTGACCAAAAGTGTTCAATTGCTATTATTGAAGGTAATAAGTTAAAGAAATGTTGTGTTATTGAATAAATAAGAGGATTAAATATGTCTAAATTGTTTAACATCAAGTATGTATTCGGATTAGTATTAGTTGGAGCTGTTTTGCTTCCATCATGTGCGTTCCGTCCTACATACAACAGAAAAGCTATGACTGGCTTAAATTCTTCAAATGCTCACTTTGCAGACACCAAAGAAGATGTAACGGTGTTAGTAAGAAAGTTAACAACTGAAGATTGTAAGTATGTTTTTGATGGTAGAAGCTTTGATAGCTCTAAGAATGAAATTATCCCAATGCAGGTTACTGTTAGAAACAACTCTAACAACAGTGTATTGCTTAAGAAGAAAGATATTGTTTTACCATTACTAGATAATGAAACCGTTTCAAAGGCACTTCATTATAAGACTGGTGCTCGAAGTGTAGCATCTGCTCTATTCTTGCCTGGAGGTCTTATCACTGGTGTAGTATACGGTGTTATGTCTAAGGGTGGAAACGCTAACGTTGATCAAGACATAGAGCGTAAGTCTTCAGACGTTATTACTGTTGATGCTGGTGACAGTGTTAGTGCATTAATATTTGTTGATGAAGATGGTTACCGCGCTGAGTTTGATATGAGCGTAAAAACTACTGGTTCTGTAAAGAGAACTCTCGATTATAAAGTAGCTTTATAATTTCGATTGAATCACAAGTTAAAACCCCGAATTACACAATGTAATTCGGGGTTTTTCTTTTGTAAGTTATTGACGGGTTTTAAGTTTGTTTGTATAGTTGTATTCTACTAAAGAGTTAACTGCATCAACTATTTGAGGGGTTTTCATGAGATTAAAAATAAGCGTTCTTGCTTTTTTGATTATCGGATCTATGGGTGTTGTAGATGTGTCTGCAAAGTGGTTTAACCTGACTCCTAAAAATAATTCTATATATCCAGGGCAATACCGAGAGATGCATGACAAAGTATCGGTGCGGGTGCATGAGATGTCTTCAAGAGAATGCAAAAGAGAGTTTGGTCGTAAATTTAAAAATAGAAAATCACCCGCATCTATTATTCCGTTGCGGGTTGCGATTACTAACTATTCTAATAAGGCTGTAACATTTTCTAAGGGTAGTGCTGGACTACAGCAGGTTCCTATCCGTGTTTTGTCTAAAAAGTTTTTTATTCCTTCTTACCTTCCATTTTGTGTAGGGTGTTATGTTTCCGGAGCGCTTTTACCATTTGGACTTCTTTTTGGCCTTGTTGGTGGCTTACTCTTGATATCAGGAAATGTGCTTGGTGCTATGATAGCTGAAGCTATTGCCTTTTCTGTTATAGCAGTACCATATCATGCGGGTAAGGCAGCACAAAATGGCATTGAGGCTAAAAAAGATGAACAGCGAGAATTATGGTCGATCATTGGTGAAGAGTCGTACAAGGTTATGCCAGGGACTCAAAAAACCGTATTCATTTTTGTTCGTAAGAAAAATTATAAGTCTACATTTAATCTTTTTGTAAAAAAGACTAATAAGGCTAAGACTAGAATTTCTTATGATGTCACGTTGGGCTCGAACGTTTAAATTTTTTTCTATCTCGTGATATCTCATATTTTGTGATACGCTGAGGTCGTTAAAAAAATAAATAACTGATGTAAAAAATTAGATAAAGCATGTTTTTTGATTTGCATTTTGCACAAATAAAGTTGCTATATTTTATAATCCCAACATTCGTTGGGGTTCTTTTATACCGCTGGTTTTTTTATAAACCGGTAATGTACCAATACACCCTTATTGCTGTCATGAAGCAGATGGGTGTTCATGGCTCTTGGCTTCCTAGCCGCATCTTTTTTCTTTTACGGTTTTTACTTTTATTAGTCCTATCATTTTTAATGCTCAAACCGCAGTTGGCCGACAAGCGCTCAAAAGTACCTGTTGAAGGAATTGATATCATGTTGGTTTTGGATTTATCGGGTAGCATGGAAGCGCTTGATGATCTTACGACTCGTAAGTCCCGTGTTGAGATTGCCAAAGAGGAAGCTGTTCGTTTTATTCAACAGCGAGAAGATGATTCCATTGGGCTGGTTGCGTTTGGTCAAAATTCAATATCCAGGGCGCCGTTGACGCTTGATAAGAAAATTCTTGTTGAGATTGTTAATGATTTGAAAGTTGGCAATACGGTGGATCCTAATGGTACTGTGATAGCAAAATCATTGGTGACGAGCTTGAATCGACTTAAAGATTCATCGGCCAAGACTAAGATTATTATTTTATTAACTGATGGGGTTCCGAGTCATCATGATATACAAGCGCATGCAGCGCTTGATATTGCTAAAAAGTTAAATGTGAAAATATATACCATTGGTATCGGTGGTAAGCAGGGTGGCTATATGTATAATCCTATGATTGGTTATCAGTTGGCATACCCGCCACTTAATACCGCACTCCTCGAGCAGATTTCATTTGAAACTAAGGGCAAATCATTCAGGGCCAAGAATCAAAAAGAGATGCGTTCTATCTATGCGGTTATTGATAAGTTGGAAAAGACTAAGCGTGAAACTAATATCTATACACGCTATCAGGATACTTTCATGATAGGACTGTGGATAGCTCTGTTATTAATAGGATTATACGCATTACTTTCGAGCTTGCTATGGAGGGTCATTTAACATGGATATGTTTGGTATTTCATGGGCAGCTATGTCTAATAGTTGGGTAGTGATTCTCGCTGTCTTGTTTAGTATCATGCGTATTGTCGTCTATGGACGCGTTACAATTTTAATGCGTAAGGCTGGATTAAGTTTTGGTGATAGTAAATTCTTATTACATTATTCTAATAATCGTAGGCTTATTAAGCTCATTTTATTTTGTATTGGGGTGATGTCATTAAGTCTTGCATTCTTGCAGCCGCAATGGGGTAAGAAGGAAGGTTTGACACAGCAAAAAGGACGTGACCTTTTTATATTATTAGATGTGTCTAAAAGTATGTTAGCTGAGGATGCCAAGCCGAGTCGTTTAGAGTTTGCAAAAGAGAAGATCAAGCGGTTAGTTGATAAGCTTGGAACCGATCGTGTTGCGTTAGTAATATTTGCGGGACGTCCGATTGTGCAATGTCCTCTTACGCAAGACATTGATGCCTTTAAGCTATTTTTAGATCAGATTAGTCATGAAACGGTTGGAGCTGGAACGACTGCACTTGATAGTGCACTACAAAAAGTTTTAGACCAGTTTGAACATGCTGGAACCAAGAAGAGTAAGTTGGCAGTCATCTTTACCGATGGCGAAGATTTTTCTCATGATCTTGCTGGGGTGCGTAAGCAAGCACAAGACCAAGGCTTATTTATTTTTGCCGAAGGGTTGGGAACTACTACCGGAGCGCCCATACCGGTTTATAATGAGCAAGGTGATAAGGCTGGTGTTTTGAAAGATGATCAAGATTCTATTGTGATCTCTCGCTTGAACGAAAGCTTATTAAAGAACTTAGTATCACAAGTGGGTGGTATCTATGTAGCACCGACTCAAACCGATGATGATATTGATAAGATCCATGCCAAGCTTCAACGCTTTGAAAAAGAAAAATTTGGTAATAAACGGATGTCTAATAAACAAGAGCAATACTCATGGTTTGTTGGTGTGAGCTTTATATGTTTTTTATTGGAATGGATATTATGAAGAATATTAAAGTTATGCTTGTTTGCTTATTGATAGCCAATACATGCTTAGGTGATCTGTCATTTTATGAACAGTATCAAGACTATAAAGCTCGTGAGGCATTGAATGGTAATCAATATGACCAGGCTGCGTCGCGTTTAGAGGAGTTGTTGGTTGAACATCCTGATCATGCGTTGATGAATTTCAATACGGGTGTTATTGCTCTTGATAAGGGGAATTGGCAACGGGCCATTGATTCTTTTTCTCGGGTTATTCAAGTAAGTAAGGATAAGTCATTATTAGAAAAGGCTTATATTAACCTTGGTAATGCGCATGTGAAAAACAAGCAAGCAAAGGAAGCGTTATCGGCATATAAGGATGCGGTAAAGATCAACCCTGACAACGAGCATGTACAACACAATATTGAAAAGCTGGAAGAGTATTTAAAGCAGCAGAGCCAGCAAGACAATAAAAACGAGAATGATCGGGATAAGAAGGATAAAAAAGATAGTAACGGGGACGATCAGCAAAAGCAGGAGCAGCAAAAAGATCAAGAGAAAAATCAGTCCGATCAGTCGAAAAAGGATGGGGATGGCAAGGATCAAGACAAAGGGCAACAGGATCAATCCAAGAACGGTAAGGGCGATGATGGGAAGGATTCTCATAACTCTAAACCTTCATCACAAGGCGACCAGAAAGAACAGGACGCATCCGGCAACCGAGACCCAAAACAAGACTCGCAAAAACATGACGGCAAGGATGACGGGAAACAGAACGGGCGAGACAACAAGAGCGATCCCGCAAATAGCGATGCGCAGAAAAAAGGAGGGGGCATACCGAACCCCGATCAAGATAGCCAAGGGGAACAAAAGCCACCATCCGTCAGTCATGATCAATCCCAACAAGATTTAAAGGATAAACAAAATGCTCAACAGTCACACCATACTGGTACCGAGCAAAAAAAGCCAGAAAATAAGCTCAATACGTACATGCAAGAGATGTTAGAGCAATTGGACAAAGAAGATAAAGCGGGCAATAAAATGTTTATGCGTGCACAGCTTCAAGACAAGATGAAGGAGGGGCATGGACAAAAAAATTGGTAATCGATTTCGTGCTGTTTTATTTTTGTTTGCGCTCGTTATATTTCCTGCATTAGGGAGTATTTCATTTACGGTTGGTTACTTTGACTTGAATGGATCTCCGCTTAAGAAGGTCGGTGCCGGAGTGCCATTTATTTTGGAAGTTACTGTAACGGGAAATGAAAACGTTGCTGAAAAACCAGAAATAAAACAGCTTAATAAATTTTTCTATACCGCTGGTGGGGTACAAACATCAGTACAGATGATTAATGGAATTATCACAGCGATCAATCGTTATTCCTATCAGGTACGGATCGATAAACCGGGAACGTATGAACTGGGGCCAATTGAGATCAATCATCATGGCCGTATGCTGCGTAGTAAAGCATTTACTATAACCGTGGTACGCGAGCAGGAAAGTAAGAAAAAAGAGCAACCAGATGAGGCTGAAGCCTTGATTAGTATGAGTACTAATAAGGAGCAGTGTTATACCTATGAACCGGTTATGCTTAAAATGCGGATCTATGCCCGTGGTGATGTACAGCAAGTGCAGCCACAACTTCCAGAAACCAAAGGTTTTTCTGTGAGCAACCCGATTGGTCCTACAAGTGGAAAGACTACCTTGAATGGTAAGGAGTGGGATTATCATGAGATTGAAATGACACTTTATCCACAAAATGCGGGAAGTGTTATTATTCCTGCAGCGATATGTAATTATTCTGTATCACAACAAGCACGGAACCAAATGGAAGCCATGCTCCAAATGTTTGGTGGCCAACAGGCAGTTACAAAACAGATGGTCTCTAACGCACTTGATATTATGGTTGGAGAGCTTCCGTATACCAAGAACCCAACCAAGCATGTTGGAGCTGTCTCAACGTTTACCACATCGGTTAATCAACAGGAAGCACAACAGGGTGATGCTATTGTATTGAAGGTGAAGTTAGTAGGTACTGTTGATATGAATAATGTTGATTTGGTGTTACAAAATATGCCGGCTGAGCTCAAGCAATATCATTCTAATACATCATTACAGCCGATGAAAAAGGGCAACTATAATCAGGTAAAAACATTTGAATATATTGTACAAGGTTTAAAGCCCGGTAAATGGATTATCCCAGCACAAACGTTTAGATTTTTTAATACACAGACCGAGCAATATCAAACTAAAAAAACTAAAGCGATTTCTCTTACTATAGCTCCCGGTCCACTTCCACAGGTCGGGTCACATTCAGAGGACGGTCAGGGGTCTGCTTTAGAAGGTTTTATTACTAATCAAACATCGGTACGTAATAAAATGTTTTCAGTGAATAGGGTTTTATTTTGGTATATTTTATCACTCATCTTAGTAATTCTTTTGATGATTACATATTTTGTATGGATTTATAGTAACTATTATTATGAAAAAAACTATCTGGTTATACGGAAAAACATTGCATTTTATAAGGCTAATAGCACGCTCAAGTATGCCAATCGTGAGCGTGAAGTAAAAGGGCTGCACAGTTTGTTTGTGGAGTTGATGAGTGCGTTGTTAATGAAGAGTCCTAATGAAATAAGTTCAGATGATATTGAAGCGTTTTTGGAGAGTAAAAATTTGAATGAACGACAGATGGAGGAATGGCATTTGTTTTATTCTGAAATTTCACAAGCAGCGTACAATAACCGTAAAGAACATTTTGCTCAAAAATCAGTAGTTCAGCATTTATTACTCCAAAGTCGATATTGGATAGATTTGTTTAGGGCATCAAAATGAAAAAACTTTTTATTTTAGTAGGGATGATAGTATTTAATGCTTGCTCAGTGGATCAACCTATAGACTTGGTGCAGCAGGGTGAATACTTGCCAGCATTAACATTGTATAAAGATCAGGATAAGTCCTCAGCAGATTGGTTTAATATGGGCTTGTGTGCGTATCATGAAGAGAAGCTTGATCTTGCTTGTGCCTCATGGTTGGTTGCATACCATCAAGCTTATTTTAATAATGACACCAAGTTGATGAAGGCGGCTGCTAAAAATCTTACTCATGTATTAGAGGAGATGGATGAAGCGCCCGGGCTACCAACAAGTTTATTTTTACTAGATACAGGACAGCCAGCTTTTGGGCTATTACCATTTTGGTTGTGGTGTGTGTTAAGCTTGAGTTTGTTTATATTTTTGTGTTTAGTGGTTGTAGTGTGGGGTCCTAAAAAACGGCCATGGTTAATATTAGGAGTTATTTGTTGGTTCTTACTCTTGATTCCTATGGTGACTCTCTATAAGCTCAATAATGTACGTAGAGGAATAATTACCGAGCCGGTAGTGAATTTACTATCGGGTCCAAATAACACGTTTGCCTCTCGTGTGCAGTTACGGTGTTGTGATCAAGGTGTTATAACTCAGCAACGAGATGGTTGGTGTTTGTTACATGCTCATACGGGAAAAGGGTGGGTTCCTGAAGGTTCATTAGTACAAGTTGGATATTCACAGTAAAAAATTATGAAAATAAATAATGTTAAATTTTTATGGTTATTGTTTGTTGTTGTCTTTGGCATCAGCAGCTTGATTTTTTGGAGGGAGTATAGAGTCCTCAAAGAATCAACTGATGAATTGTTTGCATTGCAGGAAGAGTATCGAAGCTATTTGATTACCTTGAAGCGAATTATTGACGATATAGCGTCAAATAGTGAACAAGAAGAATCTGCTGAGAGTGAATCGGCAGATGAAAAAAAAAAATCATTAAACAGTCTTGACCCTGTTGATTCTAGTGAGTTCCTCATTGTTGATCGACGTCCGACCTATTTAAAGCAATCACTTCTTAATTATATTCAAGAAAAAGACCTTAATATCGACATGGATGAAATTGATCGTATTTATGAGTCCTATGCTGATCATACTCAGCGCATGTCTACTCCATCTCGTAAGAAAGTGAGAGCAACTAAAAAGCAGTCGAGACGACAGCCTCGGGTTCGTAGACGGCGCCCGCTTATTAGAGACATTGTTCTGTCTTGGCCATTAGATAGAGAGCATTTTTGGATTAGCTCATTCTTTGGCAAAAGGAAGCGTAGTGACGGATCCTGGGGATTTCATCGCGGGATTGATATGGCTGCCTTACGGGGAACCCCTATCAAGGCCGTCTCATCAGGCCGCGTTATTGAAGCAGGCTTGGTAAAAGGCTACGGCAATACCATAGTCATCCTCCACAACGATAAATACAAGACCCGGTACGCCCATCTCCAAAAAATACGGGTGAAAAAAGGGCAAATCGTTCGACGTGGTCAGCTTATAGGGACGGTAGGCGCTACTGGATATGTTCGTAAATCAGGCCGCGATGCCTCCCATCTTCACTTTGAGGTCCATAGTCACGGAAAACAGGTTAATCCTCTCTACTATCTAGCCTAAAATAATTGCCTCACCTAACAATGCTTTAAAAACAGTATAAAGCAATGGTTCTTTTGGGGTTTTTAGCTAAATTTGTAACCACTTTAATAATGTTTGGTGTCGGTGCTGGCCTTGATAGTTAAACTGTTGGTTTAGGTGCTTTGCAGGTGTTATGCTTAATATAAGGAAAAGTTGGAATGTTTTATATTGTTTTAAGGATAGGATGGTTATGAAGAGGTTGTTTATATTTTTAGCATTATTTGTAGCCGTAGGTTCAATACAGGCTGTGGAAGTTGTCTTGACTGATGTTAGCGATCAAGAGATAGCTCGGATAGAGCATGATGTTCTTAAGAGTGAAATGATTAATAGCAACTTGGTTGATGAGGGTGATACTGAGGTTAGGGTTCCTGTTCCAAATCAAACATTCGCGCTTGTAACAAAAGTTGTAGAGCTTGCGAATAGTCAATATAAATTACCAGTAAATTTAGGACGACCTCAGCTGATAGAGCTGATTAAAATTGCTGATCATTTAAATATTAGACCGCTGTTAAATACGGCATTTGGACAGCTTTTAACAAATAAAGAAGCTGCAAATTGGTGGGGCACTGGAGAGTTAAATTCATTAGGAAGTCTGTTGGATACTACATTTAGTACTATTTTTAGAATGGAAAATGATAAGCCTGATTATAGTTTGATTAATAGATTTGTTTCTCCTTTACCAATAGGAGAAGAGCTGACTGATGTTGCGTGGGTTGATATAGCACCAGACTCTTCATACTACTGGGTTAGGTTTAGGGATGGGAGAGTGCAGATGTATGGTCGGGATGGAGTTTTAATAGGAGAAGAGCTGACTGATGTTGCGTGGGTTGATATAGCACCAGACTCTTCATACTACTGGGTTCAGTTTATGGATGATAATAGAGCGCAGATGTATGGTCGGGATGGAGTTTTAATAGGAGAAGGGCTGACTGATGTTGGGACTATTACTATAGCACCAGACTCTTCATACTACTGGGTTCACTTTAGGGATGATAATGGAGCGCAAATGTATGGTCGGGATGGAGCTTTAATAGGAGAAGGGCTGACTGATGTTTGGAATGTTTTTATAGCACCAGACTCTTCATACTACTGGGTTCACTTTAGGGATGGGAGAGTGCAGATGTATGGTCGGGATGGAGTTTTAATAGGAGAAGAGCTGACTGATGTTGCGTGGATTAATATAGCACCAGACTCTTCATACTACTGGGTTAGGTTTAGGGATGATAATAGAGCGCAGATGTATGGTCGGAATGGAGTTTTAATAGGAGAAGGGCTGACTGATGTTAGGCATATTGATATAGCTCCAGACTCTTCATACTACTGGGTTAGGTTTAGGGATGATAATAGAGCGCAGATGTATGGTCGGAATGGAGTTTTAATAGGAGAAGGGCTGACTGATGTTTGGAATGTTTTTATAGCACCAGACTCTTCATACTACTGGGTTCACTTTAGGGATGATAATAGAGCGCAGATGTATGGTCGGAATGGAGTTTTAATAGGAGAAGAGCTGACTTATGTTAGGAATGTTTTTATAGCACCAGACTCTTCATACTACTGGGTTCACTTTATGGATGATAATGGAGCGCAAATGTATGGTCGGAATGGAGCTTTAATAGGAGAAGAGCTGACTGATGTTTGGAATGTTTTTATAGCACCAGACTCTTCATACTTCTGGGTTAAGTATAGGGTTGGTAGAGTACAATTGTATAGTAGAAAGTATAACCAAACAGTAGAACAATCATTGTTTTTACGATCCATTTTTAATGGTAAAAAACATTATAATATAAGCAAGGATTCAAGTTTGTATGAGCGAATTTTTGCGAAACTTCCGCAGACTGTTCGTAATGAATTAAGAGATGCCGATCAAGTAACAATCACCAATGAAGAAACTGGATAGGACATAAATAGGATGGTTATGAAGAGGTTATTAATATTTTTATCATTATTTATTGCAGTAGGTTCAATACAGGCTGTGGAAGTTGTCTTGACTGATAGGGATGATCAAGAATTAGCTCGGATTGATACAGCGCTATTGGGTAGTCCTGTGGTGAATGATATGATTGCTGATCAAGCAGAAGCTAAAGTTGCAATAATGCGTTATTCAGAGGTCATTAAAAGAGTGGTTGAATTAGCTCAAAATGGGTATGTATTACCATCAACGTTGTCTCTCCCTGAACTCATAGATTTAATTTTGGTATCAAATTATTTAGGAATAAGAAAACTGTTTAACACTTCTTTTATTCAATTGTTACAAAATAAGGATGCGCCACAATGGCTGTCTGAAAAAAAGTTGGAACGATTGAATTTTATTTTGGGTTATCCTTTAGGCGTAATTTTTAAAAATCAAGATCAAACATCAAATTTTCGTTTGATTAATCAGTTGGAAATATTTCCAGAACGAGAGCTGAATAATGTTTGGAATGTTTCTATATCACCAGACTCATCTTACTACTGGGTTAAGTTTATGGATGATGGTAGAGTGGGTAGAGCGGTGATGTATGGTAGGGACGGTCAACAGATACGAAAGCTGAATGATGTTTTGAGTATTGATATAGCGCCAGACTCATCTTACTACTGGGTTCAGTTTTTTATGGATAGATCGGTGATGTATGGTAGGGACGGTCAACAGATACGAGAGCTGAATAATGTTTTGAGTGTTTCTATAGCGCCAGACTCATCTTACTACTGGGTTAAGTTTAGGGATGGTAGAGTGGTGATGTATGGTAGGGATGGTCAACAGATACGAGAGCTGAATAATGTTTTGAGTGTTTCTATATCACCAGACTCATCTTACTACTGGGTTAAGTTTAGGGATGGTAGAGTGGTGATGTATGGTAGGGATGGTCAACAGATACGAGAGCTGAATAATATTTTTGCTATTGATATAGCGCCAGACTCATCTTACTACTGGGTTCAGTTTATGGATGGTAGAGTGGTGATGTATGGTAGGGATGGTCAACAGATACGAGAGCTGAATAATGTTTTGAGTATTGATATAGCGCCAGACTCATCTTACTACTGGGTTAAGTTTATGGATGGTAGAGTGGTGATGTATGGTAGGGATGGTCAACAGATACGAGAGCTGAATAATGTTTTGAGTATTGATATAGCGCCCGACTCATCTTACTACTGGGTTAAGTTTAGGGATAACAGAGCGGATAGAGTGGTGATGTATGATGGAAAAAATCAAAAACCAAGTCAGCTATTGTTGGTTAGATTAATAAATCAAAAGGGAAATTATCATATAGATAGTGATTCATTTTTATACCCCATTTTTATGAGTTTGCCAGAGGTAGTTCGTGAGAAATTAATACGTGAGAATCAAGTAACAATTATCAATACAGAAACTGGATAGGACATAAATAGGATGGTTATGAAGAGGTTATTAATATTTTTAGCCTTTGGTTTCTTATATAATTCGATTTTCAACTATCGCTTTTTGTTTTTTAATATAGACTTAAAGTAACTGTTTTATTGGATTAGTAAGGGATATTAGAATTATGACTTCAAAAATTAGAAGCGTGCGTAAGTGGTTGAATCGGCCAAACAAATCTACCGCTGCATCGTGGATTGAAAGCGCCATTATTATTTTGCCACTCGTCTTTATTGTAAGAACTTGGTTTTATGGACTTTATCAGGTCCCAACCGGCTCCATGGAGACTACCATGTTGGTTGGTGAAGGATTTTTTGCAGACAAATTATCTGTATGGTTTAAGAGTCCTAAGCATGGAGATATTATCACTTTTAATGATCCTGGATATCCTTATTCAGATAACAAATTAACTGAATTATTTCAGCGATATGTGTGGGGGCCTACTAACTTAACTAAGCGGGTTATCGGTATTCCGGGAGATACTATCAAGTTAACTTTGGAAGATGGTAAGCCTGTTGTATATCGTAATGGTGAAAAAATAGACGAGCCATATCTCAATAAAAATCCATTGATAGCAGTTTTTGATGCAGATGCATCTCGAGATAAGTTGACATGGAAGTCTTACAACCCTAACTATACTTATAAAAATCAACCTTACTATCGTACAAATGCCAAAGAGGTTAAGTACGGAAAAATGTATGCTAAGCGTTGTGGAGAAGAGGATTTAAGATATCCTGGTGCTCCTTACGTTGAGCGTGGTAAAATAATGGATATTCAAGAAGTAAAGTTAGGCCCGGATGAATATTGGGCTATGGGTGATAATCGACGAGGAAGTCATGATTCTCGTAGCTGGGGTCCTGTTAAAGAGAAGTTTATCCACGGGAAGATTCTGTGGCGGCTTTGGTCATTTGATACTAACCAGTCCTGGATTTTATTTGATCTGCTTCGACATCCAATTGATTTTTGGTCTCGTGTTCGCTGGTCGCGTTTTTTACAGCCGGTTAAGTAAAATAAGTTGCGAAAAGGCGTTGGTTTAGATATTCTTAATTAAAATATTTGTGATATACTGAAGGAAGAAATAATGAATTTTCTTAATAAATCATTGAAATTGACTGTTGCAGTAATAAGCTTCTTTGTGATCCCTGGATGTAGCTGTGATAAAAAAGACGTATCTATGGCTCCCGAGACAACAGCAGTAGCAGCACCAAAGCTTATGGTGGTTAATGTTGCAGATGTTGATACTTATGGCGAATGTCATATTAAAGGGTCCTCTCAGTTGGACTTTGAAGGTGTAGAGGCTGCGTTTAAAAACATCCCTCATGATACAGCGATTGTTACCTACTGTGCGAACTATCAGTGTACAGCCAGTGGTGCTGTAGCACAAATGTTACAGGAGATGGGCTTTACGAATGTAAAAGCTTTTGAAGGGGGTATAGCACAATGGTATCAAAAAGGGTATCCTATAGAAGGAACATGTGTTACTCGTAAGGGTGACGTAAGTTCTTATTTGACAGCAGAAAATATTAAAGGTCCTGATGGAGATGAGGGTGTAACTGAAATCTCTATTGGCGATCTTAAGAATGAGATGGAGCAAGCTGGTTTGCTTCAATAGCAAAATGGCGGCATAGCCAAGTGGTAAGGCATGGGTCTGCAAAACCTTGATCCCCGGTTCGAATCCGGGTGCCGCCTCCATTAAATTCTTATTTGTATGAAAAATGTGCCGGGGTGGCGGAATTTGGTAGACGCAAAGGACTTAAAATCCTTCGGGCTTTTTGCCTGTGCCGGTTCGAGTCCGGCCCTCGGCACCATTTTTTATAACTTTCTTTTCAATTAAAAACTATTTTATAAAATCGCTTGACAAAAAACCTGAGCATAATAACTTGTATGTAAGTACTAGCACAGTTTCGCCTTATAGAAATTGGTTGCATAAGGTTAGAGGATGTGTATATGAATAAAGCGAAGTTAGTCGAGCAAATGGCTAAGATTACTAAGCTTCCTAAGTCACAATGTAAAGATTGTCTGGAAGCAATGATCTCAGCAATTGGCGGAGCCCTAAAAGGAAGTAAGACTGTAGTTTTGACGGGCTTTGGAACCTTTTCAGTTATGAAAAGAAAAGCGCGTACGGGTGTGAATCCTGCTACAGGAAAAAAAATGCAAATACCTGGGAAGAAAGTTCCTAAGTTTAAGGCAGGAAAAGCGTTAAAGGATCTTGTTAAGTAACCTTTAAGCTTCATTAAAAGTCTAGGGGATGTGGAAACACATCCCCTTTTTTATTGTCTATAGTTGCAAATAAGGTGATCGCTTGCTTTCTAGGACATTTCTACTTACAGTTATATATAATCTAATTTCTCAGATAGAGGGATTGGATATTCAAAAAATTTGTTAGATATGAAGGAGTTGGTCATGCATGGTTCAGCAGCACCAGAAAAAGTTACTACATGGGTTGATTCATTAAAATCATATACCCATGTTGATGAGTTATCTAAACGGTTTAACATTTCATCACAACAGTTTGTTGAAGTTATAACCTATTTAGGGATTGCTTTTGTAGCGGGCTTTGTTTTTAAGAAATATTCTCGCACTATTATAATTGGTATTATAGCTATTGTAGCAGCATTGGTTTGTCTTGAAGCTTTTGAGCTGGTCACTATTGATTGGGTTCAAATGCGTCAAATATCTGGTGTTAATCCTCAGGATACGGTGGGCGGCTTGATGAGTTTATGGATGGATCTGGCTCGTGCGCACCTGGTTCTGGTGGTGAGTGTAATTATTGGTTTTTTTATTGGGTTTAAAGTTGGATAAAAAAGGGGGAATCCATGGATGAAAAAGTTGATTTTGTAGAGAAGCTATCAGATATTTTATTAAGAATGAAAGCAATTACTCCAGAGGCTGCCAAAAGCTTGAGTGATGATTTTAAGGTGAGCCCTAAGGCGCGCTTTGATTATTTTTTACTTGAAGAGGGCATTGTAGAGAAGGAAGATCTTTTACGCGCCTTGAGTGAGTATTATGGAGTTCCGTATTTTGATGCTGATGGCTACTTTTTCAACCGTGATCTTCTTATTTTATTTCCACAGGATTTATTGGAGCGTTTAGTCTTTTTACCTATTGAGTTTGATGGCAATATCATGACCGTTGTTGCTAGTGAGCCTGACTTGGAAAATTTGCGACAAGAGATAGGTGAATATGTTTCATATGTTGTCGAGTTCCGGGTTGGTCTTCGTCGAGACATCATTAACTCCATTCGCGAATACTATGAAAAAAGCGCAAGAGAGCTCGAAGAAGAAGAATCAGAAGAAGAGTCTGGCAATACACCCAATGATGATGATAGCGTTGATTTTATTTCTTAATGTTTTTTGAATAATTAAGGCGGGCATTTATGATTGGACAGGAAGAGGTTACCTCTGTAGTCAATATTGTTGATCAAATCATCCATAAAGCATTAGAATTGCGAGCTTCAGACATACATTTTGAACCACTTGAGGATGAATTACGTGTACGGTTTCGCGTGGATGGCATCTTACAGGATAGTGCGGTAGTACATGAGTCATTAAAAAAGAAAGTCATTTCTCGGCTCAAGGTTCTTTCTCATATCGATATAACACAACACCGAATCCCTCAGGATGGAAAGTTTGTATTAAAAACTGCGCATGGGGCTTCCATTGATATGCGAGTTTCAACGTTTCCATCATTACATGGTGAGAAGATGGTGGTGCGTATTTTAGATAAGACACGCATGAAAATCGAATTAGAAGAGCTTGGTTTTTCCAACCAGATGCTGCAAGAGTTTAAGCGGCTTGTTAACAAGCCGCAGGGCTTTTTTATTGTAACTGGGCCAACAGGTTCAGGAAAGACTACGACCTTGTATGCTGCTCTTGCTCTTTTAAACTCACCCAATAAAAATATTGTGACTTTAGAAGATCCAGTGGAATATAATATTGATGGAATTACGCAGGGTTATATTAACCAGGCTACTGGTTTTACTTTTTCTCGAGGAATTAAATCATTATTGCGGCAGGATCCGGATATTATTATGATCGGTGAGATTCGCGATCCAGAAAGTGCTCGTATTGCTATTGAAGCTGCCATGACAGGGCATTTAGTGTTAAGTACGTTGCATACCAATGACGCACCAAGTGCAATCGTTCGGTTGATGGATATGGGTATTGAGCCATTTTTAATTAATGCATCAGTGACTGGGGTTTTGGCTCAGCGGTTAATTCGAAAGGTCTGTGATGAATGTAAACGATTGTGTGATACCTCTCCTGAAGAAGACCAATTTTTAAAGCAGCGGTTTCAAGGGGTTTCTATTGAGCAAGTGTATCGCGGTGATGGCTGTACAGCTTGTATGGGCACCGGCTTTCGTAAGCGGGTGGGTATCTTTGAGCTGTTGGTTATGAATGATAAGTTATCCTCACATATTAATGAGCACCCTAAGTTGGATGCTATTCGTTCTCAGGCACAGAATGATGGAATGGCTTCCTTAGCTTCTGATGGTCTTGAAAAAGTTCAGAGCGGGGACCTGTGTATTTCTGAGCTTATGCGTGTACTTGTTTAGCTAGCGGATAGGTTTGTCGACTTCCATATCTTGTTTATATTTTTTGCCTTTACGTTTGTATGTTGTATTTTCGGCATGGATGGTCATTTGCTCGTCCGCGCTCAGTTCTGCGTTACAGTACGGACGTACATCAATCCAGCCCTTGAACTTGTGTGGTACGGGGACATTAGTAATTGTTTTTGTGATTGTGTTTTGTTTTAAAAACATTATCCCCTTGGCCATTATTTCATATTCTTCATGATAATTTGAGATCATGCCGTTGAGTTCTGTTATATCAATAGGTCCTACCGTATTGGTTACATTATTAAGAAGGCCTGCGATTTTTTGCATGGTAGTAATAAGGCGATCGTACATTTTTTTAGAATCAGCGCTCATGAAATCAGTTCGATCTTGTGATGGGATCTTGAGGGTAGCAATCAGAGATTCAAGGGTAGAAGCATAGCCGCTATAAAGGTTTACTGCTCGTGCATGACTTGATCGCCTTAGCAGTTTTTCCATTCCCGACAATTCAAACCCAAACTTTTTCAGTGTTGGAAAAAGTACATCCTTAGCCCATGGATATAATTCATAAGAGCATTCAACTGGAACCTCGTACCCTTTAAGCTGTGGTGCCACGGCCCGGCGCTTGATAGGTGCATCAGCTATGATTGAACCACATATTACTGTGAAAATTAAAAAATAAATTTTATTGTTTTGCATAAAACCCCACTTTTTATGAAAATATATATATAATATAGAGAATATGGTGATAAAATATCAATGAATGGTTTATAAAAAAAGCCAAAAGACTGTCTTGAAAGCAGGGTTGGCTGTGAGGGTTATGGTTGATGAAGAAAGTTTTTATTTTTTTATGTTTATGTTTCGGGTTGCTTGAAGTAGTAACAGATGGTGGTCTTGCGCTCGTAGCTTTGGAGTTGGCAAAAGATATGCAAAGCAAGGTTGAAAGGCGTGGATTTCCAAAGAGCATGCTTGCAGAGTTAACCTCTGCTACAACTCAGCTTGAAATATACAGGGCTTTACAAGGTTTGTGTACGGGACCTGAGGGGCCTGAAATACAAAATTTTTTAACCGGGACTGCCGGTGTGATTTTATTGCGTCGCTTACCTGATGTAGGTCAGATTCTTAACCGCCAGGAGGAGCGGGCACTGCGTCGAGGTTATAGTAAATTACAGAAGGATGATGTTTATGCAGCAAAATGTTTGAAAGAGTGGGGTATGTGGCCCTTAAAGCGTCGATATTAGGTTTTTGTTTAAAGTTGTATTAGTATGCAAAATATAATTTAAGTGAATGGAAAAAGGTAATATGAAACCAGATATAAGAAATACTTTTCCTTTTTTACAAAAAGAAAAGCCACTGATTTTTCTTGATAATGCAGCGACAACTCAAAAGCCGCAATCTGTAATTGATGCACTGTCTGATTTTTATAGTAATCATTATTCAACCATCCATCGCGGTATTTATTCATCAGGTGAAAAGGCAACCCAGCTCTATCAAGGGGCGCGTGAGAAGGTGGCCACATTCATTGGTGCACGACCAGAAGAGACTATCTTTACTAAAGGAACGACAGAAGGTATTAATTTTGTTGCAGCAACCTGGGGCGACGAAAATCTTAATGCTGGTGATGAGATCTTACTAACACAGATGGAACATCATGCCAATATTGCGCCTTGGCAGGAGTTGGCTCAACGTAAAGGTCTGGCTATCAAGTTCATTCCTCTTACATCGGAAGGAACCTTGGACCTTTCAAAGTTACCTGAACTTCTTACCCCCAAAACGAAGTTAGTTGGTGTAACTCATATCTCTAATGTATTAGGAACCTTAAATCCAATTGATACTATAGTAGCTCAAGCGCATAAGGTTGGAGCACGTGTGCTTGTTGATGCTGCACAGTCAGTAGGACATATTCCTATTAATGTTGCTGCGCTCGATGTGGATTTTCTGGTTTTTTCTGGTCATAAGATGTTGGCTCCTACGGGGATCGGTGTTTTATATATCAAAAAAGAACTTCATGATTCAGTTCCACCGTATCAGTTTGGCGGTGGCATGATTAAACGACTTACCTTGAGTGATGCTTCGTATGTGAATGCGCCAGAACGGTATGAAGCAGGTACGCCACCCATTGCACAAGCTATTGGCTTGGGTGCGGCGGTAGATTATCTTAATTCGATCGGTTTTGAGAAATTAAGTCAATATGAATCCGAACTTTGCGCCCATCTTATTGATGGGTTATCACAAATATCCAATATAACTCTGGTTGGTCCATTGGATCAATTACGACAACACGGTCATCTTGTCAGTTTTGCTGTGGAGGGCGTTCATGCTCACGATGTTGCAGCATTTTTAGACAAACATAACATTGCAATACGCGCAGGACACTTCTGTGCACAGCCATTGATCGAGGTTTTAGGCAAAAACTCTTTAAATAGAATCAGTCTTTATCTATATAATACTAAAGAAGAAATAAACTATCTGCTTGACGTTTTGAATTCTCTTTGCAAGAAATAGTAAAAGGGTTTTAACTTTGCGGGTTAAAAATTGTTTTTGAAGTTAATGAAAATATTAAAAAACGAAAGGATTTTTTTCTAAAAATTGTTTTTCTAGTATAAATTCTTCAAAAACGTATTGCAAATATGATATAGTCGTATTTGTTCGGTAATGAAGATGTAGAATTTTCTCATGACAAACCAAAAAGAAAGGAGAAACCATGAGTTTTTTAAAAAGAGTTGGGGAAGGAATTTCCATCTCTGTAGTTTCTATGCTCTTTCCATTTAAGCACCCGGCACTTTTTCTTTACCCTCTTATTTGTGGTGCTATCGCACTCCCAGCAATGGCTGCGATGGCTAAAGTATTTAGCGAAGTAGGCAATCTTCAAATGGACATCGTAATGTTTATGATGGACGTGGTGATGTTGTCTGTTGCCGTTATTTTCTTTATTGGTCTTATTAGAGGATCAATCGCTCGTATGGAAGGTAGAACCATTAAGTTCTGGAAAGCTATGGCAGTTGATGGAAGAATGCTTATTTGTATCTTCTTCTTAGTGCTTATTTTCCAATTGTTTGCGTTGGTAGCACCATCAATGATCGCTTTCTTCCACCAAGATTTCTCAAGAGTGGAATTAGAATCAATGGGATTTGTATATCTTATTGCATATCTTGTTTGGGTAGCAGCTTCATTTTACTTTGTTCCTGTAATTTCTTATGAAACTAAGAATTTCTTTGATGCTATGGGACACTCAGTAAAACATTTCCTACATTCTTTCATTGAAGTTATTGTTGGTGTTTTCACCTCATACTTCATCTGTGGAATTATTGTAGCAGTAGGTGCTTTCCTTATGAAGATGGATGATCTTGGATTCCACGATAGACTACACAGTGTATTGAATGCTCCACTCCCAGCCCTTATGGGTGACGGTGTGGCAGCAGTATTCTTACTCGCTGTAGCTCTTATCTTGATCACAGGTTGCATGATCTTGGTTCCTGGATTGTACTTCTACACAACACACAAAAACAAAAATCCATTTACAAGCACAATTCGTAAGAAATAAAACTTTCTAGTTTTTTTCTATAAGGGCTATCGTAAAGATAGCCCTTTTTTATTGTCTAGTTTCAAATAGGTTAATTGACTTATAAAGACCCAGTGGTACCATTTAATAAAGATGATCTTAAATTAAAACAGGAGGGTTTCATGGGTTTTTTCGAGCGAGTTAGTAATGGTATTTCAATTGGCTTTCACTCTATTTTCTTTCCAATAAGGCAGCCTCGCCTTTATATATACTCGTTGTTTCAATTGATATTGATGTCTGGAGGAATGTATTATCTTAACCGCATGATGCCTATGAGCACACAGTTTTTGATTAGTTTTATAGGGACAGCATTTGTCTATTCATTTTTTTATACCGGGGTGTGCTTAGGTTCGGTTGCTAGTATAAGAACTGTTATTAATACCTATGAAGAACGACCGTTGCCTGGTTTTTTTCAAAGTATGTATGTTAGTCTGTTGAGTCTTGGATACCTATTTCTTATAGCGTTCGTTAGCTTTTTTCTTTCCAATTTTATAACCTATGGCCCGATTAAACTTTATCCAATCTTAGGATATTCGTGTTTCTTTTTGGGGTTTTTATTAGCTATCGCGGTTCCTTTCTTTATTCCGACACTTTTATATGAGTACAGTACTTTTTCAATAATGTTAAAGCGGTCATTTATGCGATTTTTGAATAATATCGTTTTGCTTTTGTCTACATGCTTGACCTATGTTTTTATCCTTTCGATCTTTGTTTTAGGGATGATTTTGAGCTTTGCTTTACAGTTTGGTCCAGAAGTACTTGCCAATCTCCAAGGAAAGAGTGAGGTAGAGTTTTTGGCTCTTTTTCAAGATGCATGGTACTTATTAGTGATTTATTTTGTTATTAGCTGGTTTGTGTTTACTGGTTCAAATGTTGTTATTCCGACTCTATATGACTATATAGTAAGTGAACCAAGCTCTTTCAAGTAGCCTTTCCTTATATTATGATTGTTCATTCTCTTATTATTTTTATATACTCTTTAGTAATTAATAAATTTTAGATTTTCTCGTTCTATTGAACCATTGGAGATGGTGTTAATGGAATATAAAAAATATGCATGAGGGAAACGAGTGAAAGAATTAGCGGTACGATATGCTGTTGGTGCAATCATTTTTGACGAAGAGCAAAACTTTCTATTACTAAAGCGAAATCCGTTGCGTTATCAGGGTTGGGGTTTTGTTAAAGGTGGTGTTGATGAGGGAGAGAATGATTTACAGGCTTTAGGGCGTGAGATCATGGAAGAGATCGGCATCAGTATATCGTTAGAAAAAATCATTGATATGGAATACAAGACTGCATACTATGACAACACCAAGGGCTTGGTTGTATTAGTAAACTGGTTCTTTGTTTTTGTTCCTCGTAAAACTGAGTTAACGTTAGGCTTAGATGAATGGGTAGACCAACGATGGGCAACCTATGATGAAGCATGGCATCGATTGACCTGGCAAACCCAACAGATGGTACTCAAAAAAGCCCAGGTTCTATTCAAGAGCTTGCAAAAATAAGAAAGTTTTCCAATGGGTGTTGATAATCTTGGCTTATATCAAGAATTATTATTAGATCACTATAAAAACCCTCGTCATCGAGGACTCATTACCAATCCTTCATTTACTTCTGAAGAATATAATCCGTCTTGTGGTGATACAGTCGAGATATCATGCATTGTGACTGATTCGGGAATACAGGAGATCGGTTTTGTTGGTGCCGGGTGCATTATCAGTCAGGCTCTAGCATCCTTAGTTGCTGAAAAGAGTATGAGTGCTACGCTAGATGAAATTCTTTCATGGAACAAAGAGAGCGTCCTGTCTTGGATAAATAATATGACATTAGGACCAACACGTATGAAGTGTGCTCTCATGGCTCTTGAGGCATTACAGAGTGGATTACGGCGATATTTAAAAAAATAAGAAAAAACCATGTTAAATCGATCGGTGTTATTGGGTCAGCTATCTCAAATTGAAGGTAAGCTGTTTTCTGACTACTCCAACGAGTATGCACTGTTGATTGAAAGCTGGAAAAAGTTAATACAAGATCCAGAATTTCAAGACCGGGCGCAGGAAAGTAGTAGTCCATGGTCATTGCCGAGCTGGGAAGAGAATCTTTCTCTGTCGTATGCTGATAATCCTAATCCTATTGATTCGTATGTTGCTATAGCGGCAGATGGTTCTCAAATCTACCCCGATCGACATAGTGGGACTTTGTGTTCACTCGTTAATATTGGAATTATTGTAGCCCATTATCAATCACAAAAATCTTCTATAAAGATGGATACCAAGCCATACGTTCATTTGTTTGAAGAGAAAGATTGGTTTGAGGCGATTGATATTGTTAACTGTCGCCGTCAGGAACTGGAATTCAAGCATGCTCTGCAGGCAGCATTGGAGATTCCAACCGACAATCCAATAGTGTTGTTTGATGGTTCACTTATATTCTGGCATTTAGAAAACATGAGCGAGCGCTTGCATGATGAGTACCTACCACGATACCTTGCGCTTCTAGACTATTATTATAAAAAGAAAATTTTGATAGCGGGTTATATCAGCATGCCCAAAAGTAAGGAGCTGGTTAATTTGGTGCGGATGCAGCTGTCAGATTGTGATCCTAATAACAATGACGCACATACGCAGGTTGATCATATGCTTGATACGCATGTCGCTCAATCATTTTTGCAGCCATTTGAGCGTACCATCCTGTTTGCCAATCATTCGCCTATAGTTAAACTATATCCGGCTCATTTAAAACCATACTTTTTTTATTTACATGTTGGTGATGAAATTGTACGTATCGAAGTGCCGGCTTGGGTTGCTGAGAGTAAAGATAATATAGATTCCATTGTCAAAACAATTTGTGATCAATCACGTAAAGGTTTTGGGTACCCTGTTGTGTTGTCTGAAGCGCATGAGCAGGCGGTAGTTAAGGGCCCGGATCGTGATTTTTTTTATCATACAATTTATGATTTAGGTCAACAACAAAAGCGTATGATAGCCTTTTCATTAAAACAGGTTAAAAAACGTATCGTGAGTGTATAAAATCTTTCCTTTGCAAAGTGTTGCTTTTCCTATAATATGTTGAGCATAAGAAATCACCTAAACATAACACAAAAAGGAAATGATTATGGTAGTTAAGAAAGCTTTACTGATTGGGTTAATGAGTGCCCTTGCAATGCAAGCACATGCATCATGTAATGTGAAAACCAGTTTGATTGCAGGAGCAGTAGGTGCTGCAGGAACTTGGCTAGCTTGTCATTTGCTGTATACGTCTCGAAACTGTATGAATCTTGAAGTTGCAGATATTGAATTTAAAGATAAAGTCCAAGACTTGCAAGCACAACTTGATGCATTTAGTAAAAAGATTGTTGAGCTTGAACAAGAGAAAAAAGAACTTGAGTTGTCTGTAGCAGATAAAGATGCAGCAGTAGCAGCTGAAAGTAATCGAGTGGTTGCACTAGAACAACAAATAACAGCATTGAAAAAAGAACGTGACGGGTATCTCATTGAGATCGAAAATCTATCACAACAACAAAATCAACATGTGGAAGCAGTAACAGAATAAACTATTACAACAATACAAAACAATAGGATGTAACATATGAAAAAAATACTTTTACTTGCATGTTTATTAAGTGGAACAGCAAGTCAACTTCAAGCATACGGTGGAAGAGGTGCAGATAGTCCAACAGCAACAGGATTTATCTTGTTAGCGGTTGGTGCTGGTGTCGGCATGGCCTGGGATCGCTGGTATACTGATGCAAAAAAACTTCAACAAGAAAAAGAAGAAGCTGAAGCAGACCTAGCAAAAGAAAAAGTTGCTGGAGAATCAGATAAAAAAGAAGTATCTGAGCTTCGAAAAAAACTTCAAGAGTGTGAAGAGGCTCGGTTAAGGTTGAGCAAGGCTAAAATAGGTTCTCGCTTTTCATCATCCACAAGTCGCAACGAGTATTAAACTCTAAAATAATATTACTGCAAAGCATGTGAAGTGAACGGCTGTAAAAGGCCGTTCTTTTTTTATAATTAATTGTATAATTTTCGATATATCTAATTGGTCTATGAAAAGGGTAATAAAATGCCTTTGAAAAGGCCTTGACTCATACAAGTCATTACCTTATCATTACTTACAAAAACGAACTACAAGGAAATACAACAATGATGAAAAAAATATTACTTCTTGGATGCTTGTTGAGCTTCGTAACTCCACAAGTGAAAGCAGAAATTGATATGGCTTTTATAACAAAGGTAACTTTGGTTTCTGTGGCTACAGGGCTAGCAGGAGTGTGGGTTGGAAGGAAGAGCAGTAACGAAGCAGCATTAAAAGAAGATAAGATACAGTTAGTGTTGCGTGCTCACCGAGCTGAAAGAAAAGTAGAAAGAGTGTGTAACCAACGAGATGATATGGAAAAGCGATTTAAAGAATGTGAGAGGTTACGTAATCGGTGGAAGCTAGTTGGAAAAGCAGGCGACAGTAGCTTCTCTAAGTGGATGAGAGAATGGAACACTACTCAATAAAAAAATAGGAAAAATATAAAAAATTATGAAGAAGTTGTTATTAGCCATGGGTTTGGTTGCGGTTGTTTTTATTTTACCACAGAGTAAAAAACCAGGGACTTGATATGATTTTAAGAGTAGTGCAAGAAAATTATTAGAAAGATCTCTCAAGCCTGGGACTGGGTTAGTGTCTTCATGTGAAAAAAATAATGGTAGTAAAGACCATGTATCAAGCGAATATTGGCAGAGGTTTCTGGAGGAAGTAATTGATGAGAATGGTGTTTAAATTGAGATAAGTAGTGTCGCAAGGTTTATATTTTTACAACAAAACAAACAATAGGATTATATCATGATGAAGAAATTTTTACTTGCCGGATGTTTATTAAGTCTAGGAAATTCTCAATTGAATGCGCGCGAAGTACCAGATACTGTTTTGGGCGTGGGGGCTGCTGCTGTAGTTCTTGGTGTTGCTGGTGCAGCAAAGATTATTAAAAATTGTCGGGCTGAGCTAACAAAAAGCGAAGAAAGAAAAGAAGAGCTACGAAAAAAAAATAATAACCTTACTGCTCGCTATGATGAGCGTGGAGGAACTATTAAATTTCATAGAACCAAAATAGAAGAAGGTCTTGAGCGTGAAAAAAATCTTCAAGCAAAATTAGAAGTGCTTAATCAAAAATTACAAGAAACTGAAGATGCTTTATCAAAGGCTAATGAATTTTCTTTTGATTCCAAATTACGTGCAGATAAGGATCAATGCGAGAAAGATAAAAAGGCTTTAATTGCAGAACTTAAAGAATGTACACGTCTTCGCAATTTATACTATAAGCAATATCAGAGCGTAGAAGACGAACGAGAAGAACGCTTTTAGATCGTTGAATTGCGGACATTTTACAACAAAAGAAAACAATAGGATTAGATCATGATTAAGAAAATTATACTTGCAGGATGCTTATTAAGTCTAGGAGCTTCTCAGCTGGACGCACGTGAGGTGTCGGATAACATTTTAGGTGGAGCTGCGGTGGTTGTAGTTCTTGGTACTGTTGGTGCTGCAAGGGCTATTTCTTATTACCGTGAAAGGGTAGTTGCGGATAAGAAGTACCTGTGTAAGGCATATAAGGAACTTTTGGAAGTAGCCAAAGAAGGCAAGGATCAAAGAGTTATTCTTCAAAAAGAAGTAGCAAGGCTTAAACAAGAGCTACAAGAATATGAATATGGAGAAAATATTTCATTTGAAGAATCAGAAGAAATAGTTGAACCAGAAAACAACAAAGTGACGGATTTGCAGCAAGAGAAGGCTGCTTTGGAAGAGAAACTTCGTAAGTGTGAGGTTTATCAACGTAAGTATTTTGAACGATTGGGTAAGCACTCATCAGCTGCATAATTTAATATGTATTAAGATCATAAAAAGGCGACCATTATACGGTCGCCTTTTTTGTTATGCGAAAGATTTTTGTGAAGTTCGTGAAACTATAATTGTACTTACAAAATTAATGATAAAAGCTGTCACTAAGCCAACGTCTTGACTGATATGGGTCAATGGCCAGAAGATGGTAATGAAAGCTCCTAAGCAAAGGCCTGTCATTGCACCACGGGCTGTAATGTTTTTTCCATAGAGAGATAATAATACTAAAGGTCCAAATGAACCACCAAGGCCGGTCCATGCGTACTGAGTAAGATCATAGATAGATAATGAAGTATTCCATGCAGTAATGATACTAAGAATACCGATGCTTAAAGTGCTCAACTGAGTTACTAAGACTAACTGTGAAGATGTTACTGCAGGATTAACAAATCGTTTATAAATATCTTCTGCAATAGAGGATGCCCCTACAATGATCTGGGTTGTAATTGTTGAAAGGGTGGCAGCAAGAACTCCACAGAGTGCAAAGCCGGCAACCAATGGCGAGAATAGTTCTTCGACCATCATACTAAAGATCTGTTGTGGGTGGTTAAGTCCTAATGGGAAGTAGGCTAAGGCAATCAATCCCATGGCTACTGCTGAGCTCAAAACAATGATTTGCCAGATAATTCCAACAACTTTAGCCTTACGAATATTACGAGCATCATTAATACCCATAAAATTAACAAGTAGGTGTGGCATTCCAAAGTAACCAAGTCCCCAACCTGCTAATTTAATCAGTGCCCAAAAGGTTGAAGAGAGAGAAGGGAAAATAGACAGAGAGACGTTTTGGTGATGGGCAGCGTTGATGATTGCTGTCATGCCACCGACATGGTTATAAGCCGATATGGGTACTAACAGAATCATGCAGAGTAAAAATAACCCTTGGAATAAGTTACACCAGGCTACGGCAAGAAAACCACCAACGATGGTATACCCGACCGTTACTGCTACGGCCACCAAAATACCGATATGATAATTAAGGCCAAATGCTGATTCAAAAAGGGTACTCAGACCAACCAGGCCTACGGCAATATAGCACGTGAAAAAATAGATCGTAATGAGCGCACACAACAAGCTCAGATAACCACTCGTGTCATTGAATTTTTTTTCAAAGAATGACCAGAGTGTGAGCGTACGGTAATGAGCTGTTGCTACGCGTAAGCGTGGGGCAATAAATTGCCATGTAAGAAACATAAAAATGACGAGTCCTATTGGTGTCCAAATCTCAAACAATCCGGTAGTAAAAACTACTGCCGGTAATCCTAAAAATAGCCACGATCCCATATCACTACTTTGTGTGGAGATTGCTGTCACCCAATAGTTAAGTGAGCGATTGCCAAGGATGAATCCAGCTTCACTTGTTTTTTGTCTATAAAATACTAAACCAATAGAAAACAGGACGGCAAAATAAATCAGAAATGCTAACAATATTAAATAATTCATGATACTTTCATTTTTTCAAATTTTATAATTATTTACTTGAGCATACCAGAATATCTATATGTTAAACAGCCTACGAACTGTTTGTGTTGTTTGTTCTGATACTTCTTCAAGAGAAACCTTTTTAAGGTCGGCGATAAAAGAAGCGATTGTGGCAATGTATTGCGGGGAATTTGGCTTGCCTCGGATTATTTGAGGGGGAAGGTAGGGCGAATCGGTTTCGAGTACTAGGGATGAAAATGGTGTTTCTCTGACCACAGCTCGCAAGATATCATTTTTAGGATAGGTGACAGGGCCATCGATTCCTAATGCAAAACCCCATTCGACGGCTTGGCGTGCAAATGGTTGGTCATAGGAAAAGCAGTGGAAAATACCACGTTTGATATCCTTTTGATATGGCTCTAAGATTGATAATGTTTCATCATAAGCATCGCGACTATGGATGACAATACAAAGATCGTTTTCGAGTGCCAATTCGATTTGTGCTTTAAAAGCGTCAGTTTGTCGAGAAAGATTAGAGTCGGGGTAATGTAAATCAATTCCAATTTCTCCAATAGCAACAATTTTATTGTGTTCTTTCTCTTTGACGAGTTTAGTAATTTCTGTAAAGTCATTTTTCCAATCTTCGGAACAATCGTTAGGATGGATTCCGGCTGTGGCGTACAGCGTTGGATATGCTTGTGCTAATGAGATACAGTTTTTGCTTTCAGGAAGACTTGTTCCAACATTAACAATAATATCTACATTATGTTTTTTTGCTTGATCGATAATTGGTTGTGCCAGTTCTATTTCTTTTTTTGTTAGTAAGATATCAAACTTTTTTTTAACCATTAAATTAATGTGACAATGAGAATCAATTAGCATTATTATTCCTTCTAGAATAATTTTTTTAGTTTGGATTTTTTTAGTTTTTGTTAAGTATGAGTATATATAAAAGAAAAAACAATTGACAAACTAATTAATAAGAATATGATACGTTAAGAATTGTATAAAAAAAGAGAGTTAGCCTTCAAAGCAAAAACAAAGCAGTGTTTAACCGTATATTAACCTTAATCGGGAGTGTCTTATGAACAAGACTGAATTGATCGACGCACTAAGTGTAGAAACTACATTTAGCAAAAAAGATGTAACACGTGTATTAGAATCTCTTACACGCATTATTGAACGTTCATTGAGAAAAGGTGAAAAAGTTTCTCTTACAGGATTTGGAACCTTCACTACCTCAGTTCGTCCAGCACGTAAAGGAATTAACCCTGCGACTAAAGAGCGCATTGATATTCCAGAAATTCAAATTCCTCGCTTTAAGCCAGGTAAAAATCTACGTGAAGTAGTGAGAGCAATGTAAATTGTTTTTCAAATAAAATTTTTTACCCGCACAAAAAAGGTCGCTTATAAAGCGGCCTTTTTTCTTGGCATGCGCTCTCTTTTGCGATAACCTGGATACAAACCTACTCAATTGCAAACTAATGGGACCCCCATGATTGATTTATTAAAATTACGAGAAAATACTGAAGCGGTGATTAATGCGCTGAAGAAAAAAGACCCAAGCTTTGATGGACAAAAGCTTGCAGAGCTCGACAAACAACAACGAGCTCTCCTGGTTCAGGTAGAAACGTTACGCGCTCAAAAGAACCAACTGGCCGCTCAGGCTAAGGGTGGGATTACTCCTGAAATAAGAGAGCAATCGAAGGAAATAGGAACGACGCTTAAAAGTAAGACTGAAGAGCTTGAACAGGTTTCTAAGGATTTTAAGGAATTATATCTACGATGTCCTAACATTCCCGCGGATGATACTCCTGTTGGTGGGAAGGAAGCAAACAAGGTAGTCAAAACGGTCGGAGAACAACCAGTATTTGATTTTGAGCCAAAAAACCATGTTGATTTGGGGCTAGCTTTAGGGTGGTTTGATTTTGAAGCGGCAGCCAAGATGACGGGTAGCCAATTTGTTTTTTATAAAGATGAGGGTGTTAAATTAATATATGCGCTCATGATGTTTATGATGCAAAATAATATGAAGCATGGATTTACTCCAATGTTGCCACCATACTTGGTTAATGAAAAATCATTAGAAGTTGCTGGCAATTTTCCAAAGTTTAAAGATGAAGTATACAGCGTTCCTGAGGAAGGGTTATATCTTATTCCTACATCGGAGGTAAGTTTAACTAATCTTTATCGAGACACGACGTTTATGTCTTCAGAGCTACCTAAACGAATGACTTCATGGACCAGTTGCTTTAGGCGTGAAGCTGGGGGCTATGGTGCACAAGAGCGTGGCCTTATTCGTATTCATCAATTTGAAAAGGCTGAATTGTATACTGTGTGTGAACCTTCAAAAGCTAATGATGAGTTAGATAGAATGTTGGCGTGTGCAGAAGATATATTGCAGCAATTAGGATTACATTATCAGGTGAGTTTGTTGGCCTCACAAGACATGTCATTCCAGTCGGCAAAAACATTTGATATTGAAGTTTGGATGCCGGGGCAACAAAAATACTATGAAGTTTCTTCTGGTAGTAACTGTACCGACTTTCAAGCGCGACGTGGTGGCATGCGATTTAAAGCACATCAAAACGATAAGACCCAGTTAGTTAATACATTGAACGCTTCATCGTTGGCATTGCCACGACTTATGGTAGCATTGATAGAAACGTATCAACAGGCAGATGGCACCATTAAATTACCGGACGCTTTAAAGGGATTTGGTCTCCTCTAATCGAAAGATACTTTTCGTTATGATAGATCCTCAAATATTACAAAAAGTTCATGACCTTGAGTTACATGTCCGGCGCCTTATGCGTGGGCTGCGGACTGGTGATGTCCATAGTAAGATTAAAGGTATTGGATTTGAGTTTAATCAAATACGAGAATATCAGCAGGGTGATGACGTTCGTTTTATTGATTGGAAAGGTTCTGCTCGTTCGGGAAAAATGCTCGTTAAAGAATGTTTTGAGGAACAGAAGCGAACGATTGTAATCATGATTGACGGTTCATCAACAGAATTTTATGGATCACAGGAACATTTAAAATTTTCTATCATGGCTCAGGCTGCCGGTGCCTTGGCACTTGCGGGCACTTGGCATAAAGACCGTGTTTCTATCGTCGTTGTTACTGATGAGACTGAGCTGGTATTACCGGCCAAGACTGGCAAAAGGGCGGTGTATGCAATGATAGAAAAATTGTTTGCGACTAACCCTTCTGGTAAACAGCCGTCATTATCACCTATTTTCAAGTCGTTAGTAGAGCGTTTTAAGCGTGATGCATTAGTGTTTATTTTATCTGATTTTCTTAACACTCAATGGGAAGATGAGATAAAAAAAGTTTCAAGACGTTTTGAGTTGGTGGCGATTCGTTGTTTAGATCGTAATGAAAAAAGTTTGTCATTGTTTGGTCCATTAACCATGGTCGATATGAATAGATCAGAGCCACTTATGTTAAGCTCAAGGCAGATGAAACAGTTTCATTTCGACTTTGCTCAACGATTATCCAAACAGAAAAAAACTTTAGAACGATATGGGGTTGCTTGCTTAGACATTGAGTCAACTCAAGATTTTATTGAAGACATGATTATGTTTTTGAAAACAAGATTAAGAAGAAGGTAAAACATGGATGCCTTGTTACAGGATTTAGATTTATCGATTCAAACGCTTTCATTTGTTCCTTGGTGGTCACAGTGGTGGTTTATGGCAGGTATAACCATGGCATGTATGCTTGTTGTTGGCATAGGTTTGTGGTTGTTTAGGAGTAAGAAAAAGGTTGTCGAGCTAACACCGCAAGAGCAAGTCCAGAACAGCCTTGTGTTATTACAAAAAACTACTGCCACAGCTCAAGTAATTACTCCTGCTATTTGTATTCAATGCACCGACCTTATTAAACAATACTTAAGCATGGTGTACGGTTTTTCGTTGATAGGTTTATCCGATGCACAGGTATCGGACTGGCTTAAGGCGGCGCAACGCAATGATGCTTCAATGGTTTCTAAAGATCTTTCAACAGTTTTGATTCCTATCTTTGAAGAGCTTTATGTGTCCAAGTATGCAGGGTCGTCGATAGGAGTAGCGTCTTTTCGTAAGCATGTATCATCGATAGCTGTACTGACAGCTGAATATGAACGGATGCTTCCTCGAGAAAACAATCCAATTTTTATCACTTTTTTAAAAACGCCAAAAAGTTTGCAGCAAAAAAGGTAGTTTTTTTCAAAAATGGCACCAAAAAGAGTTCTATTTAAAATTTTTATAAATTTCTTTATTAACGCTTTGGCTGCAGTTATTCGTGTTTGAGTTGGTCGATTGTGATCAAAAAAAACGCGCAATCCCTTGACACGTCTGCTATACTTAAATAATAAGGGTTTGAAACAGATGATGTTGAAATTGCTCTAGAACTTAATCCAATGGCACATTCATTGTGCAATTCTAATAAAGGGTTAAACGATTGCAGCAGGATGATAACAATGGAACAGGGTGCACAGTCTCACCATAAAGGGGTTGAATTTTTTGTATACAATAACAAGTCACATATGTTGTATACCATTACTGAATAGTTCTTTTCTGACAGTATAATGAAAATGTATAAAAATATAGGTAACAGTACAAAATTTAATTGAGTAAAATTATAATTGGAATAATTTATCTCTTGAGTAAAAGTCTGTTTTCCATTATTATTGTCGGAATGTGTATAAAAATTTATGTTTTTTTTTAATAAAGTATAGGGGAAACCATTTATGGCAGCAAAACATGTTGGTGTAAAGTTACCGGAAGATCTCGTAGAAGTTTTGAAGCAAGGGAAGACAGTTGGCACTTTAGCAACCTTTTCTGAAAAAGGATTACCTCACACAACACCTATTTCCACCGTGTATCCCAAAGGGTTAGAAAGTATCTTAATTTCTATTCATAAAGATCATACAGGTTATCACAATATGGTTTGGCAGAAAAAAGTCATGATTTGTTTCATGGATGAGAACAATGTGGCTTATAGTGTTTTAGGGCGTGCTGGGGTGGTTAGAGCACCATCTGAAGTTCATCCATTGATGAATGTGGTTCGCATTGATATTATAGACATAAAATGTGATCGATCTGTGCTAACTCGTGTTGATGCAGGAGTGCGTTGGAGTTATACCTCATGGGAAGCTGAAGAATTATTGAATGGCTTACAAAATGAGTTAAAAGACTTGGCACGGATCCTATAAAAAAGGATTGGGTATGAATCTTGGTGTTGGAAAGAAAACAATTAAGTCATTAATGGTGCTTTCAGTTGTTAGTCTTGTAGTTAATACAACTATTGATGCTGCGAGTGTTACCAAAAAGAAGGCTGCAAAGTCAAAATCACCGGTAACTAAGGTGGCAACACCGCCAGCATCTAAGCCATCAGTTCATACCGTACCAAAAAGTCCTGTAACGTCTAAGCCTGTTGCTAAGGCGCCAGTTCAACCGCCTACACCAGTAGTGGCTCAAGAGGCGCCTGGTATTAAAACGACTGGTCTTGATACTGAAAATAAAGCATCAGGAAACTGGGTTTTAAAAAAGCAATACTGGGAAGAGGCGCAAACCACATTTGAAAAAATTAGAAACATCAATGATTCCTTGTTGAAAAAACAAATGGAGTACATTGATAAGAGTGCTGATATTGAAAAGAAAGTGGACACAGCGTTTACTACTATAGGTGTTGAGCAGGGCGAACTGATTGAACTTTTAAAAAGTTTGAATGCTGATATTGAAAAAGAGCGTAAAGAGCGTGGAGATTTGAGTGAGCCTGAACGCGAGTTCTTACGTGAGCTCAAAGAGAAGCAAGAGAAGATTAAACAGCTTGAACTTGATTTAAAAGCAGTAGGCGAACTGGACGATACCGTTCAAGGAGCTGTTAAGAAGGTTTCTCAACAGATTAAAATATCTCGTGATTATGAAAATAAAGCCTGGAATGACTTTAAAAAGATTGGTCAAATATTAGATCATGTTGAAGCACACAAGCTTTTCTATCAAGTGCATGGTTATTATACGAGTGTTCAAAAGGTTGCCGATTATATCAACCATGGTTTATGGAGTTCCGTTGTAGCTAACGCTAACAAGGTTGGGGAACAACTCAGTAAGATTTCTTCTTCTATAGAAGCGCTTACAGCAAGCGGTGTCGATCTTAAGGCTGAAATGGTTAAGTTCAAAAAAACTGACGAGGAAGTTGAAAAAGAGCGTCAGGAAGAAGAGGAACGAGAACGACTAGCAAAAGCTAAGGCAGCAGCCAAGAAGAAGAAAAAAGCAGCCGGCGGTTTTGTTGGCAGTATTTGGAATGCAATCAGTGGCTTTTTCATAGGCATCTTTACAGCTGTGGGAGGCTTTTTCAGCAAAATCATTAGCATGATTAAGTTTTGGTAAGTCAGACTTATTAAAGAACTTCAAAGTCCCCTGAGATTAAATCTAGGGGACTTTTTCTTTGAAGAGTTAATTCATCCATTTTTCAGGGTGGAAAGTTCGATTTGGTAGGCATAAAAGTTTGCTAAGTCATATTCTTTATGATACCTTTTCTATAAATCTTCTTAAAAATTAGTATGGTATTGCCGAGGTGGTGAAACTGGTAGACACGCAGCGTTAAGGGCGCTGTAGGAGAAATCCTATAGGGGTTCGAGTCCCCTCTTCGGCACCAAAATAACACGGAGAATAGTTTAATGAACCTTTCAGTTAGCAGACTATCTTGCTCGAGCTTTGTTTTATGGTTACTTTTTGGCGTTGTAGCATGTTACTTTCTTTATCCTCCTCGTGAGCGTTTAAAGTTTGGTATTGACTTAGTAGGTGGTACCTATATCACATTGGGTGTTGAAGCTAACAAGGCAGTTCATAATGAACTGCTATCCTTATCCAGCACTCTCAACCGACAATTAAAGCGTGGTGATTTGCCAATGCCTATCTCAAGTAAGGCAGATAAGCATGCAATCGTTTTTACTTTTGAAAATGCACAAGCTGCATTGAGTGCTCAACGTGAATTTGGTGATGAAACAGATTTCTTTTCTCGTGTTGATGGATCAACCGTTATTGTTACCTTGGCTGATGAAAAAATTAAAGCAATTGAAAAATGGGCTGTAGAAGGTACTGTTGATGTACTACGAACCCGCCTTAACTCTCTTGGAGTTGAAGAAATAACTATTGCTCGTCGTGGTGAAAGAAATATTATTATTGAGTTGCCAGATGTTCAAGATCCTGTTCGTGCAAAGAAAATGATCGGAACTCCAGCTCTTCTTGAGTTTAAGTTAGTTGATTATATCGGTGATCGTCCTGCAATTGCTTCTAACAAAGAAGATCTTTTGGATATGCTTGATGGAGAAGTTCCAGAAGGAAGCTCTATTTATGCAAGCAAGTCACGTAGCACTGAGCGTGGAGAGTACTATTTATTACAAGATTATTCTGAAGTGACAGGTCGTCATTTAAAAGATGCTACTCCTACCATGTCTCAAAGCATGGGTCGTCCAGGATGGGGTGTGAGCTTTACTCTTTCCCGAGAAGGTGGAGAGCGATTTGGTGATCTTACTCGTAACAATATTAATAGAAGATTAGCGATATTGGTTGATGGTAAGGTTTTATCAGCACCAAACATATCAAGTGAAATTACTACCAATGGTGAAATTACTGGCCAGTTTGGTGATAAAGAAGCTAAAGAATTATCATTGATGCTTAAGTCCGGTGCATTTGTAGCACCAGTTACTTTTGAAGAAGAACGCCGAGTTGGTCCTTCTTTAGGGTATGATTCAATCATGAGTGGTTTACTAGCTTGCTTGGTAGGTCTAGGAATGCTCTTAATATTCAGTATTTTTTATTATAAGCTTTCAGGGTTGTTTGCTTTCTTTGCATTGATCTACAACTTGATCCTTGTATTGTTGGCTCTTTCCTGGTTTGGTGCAGCATTAACATTGCCTGGTATTGCAGGTATGGTACTTACTACTGGTATGGCGATTGATGCTTCCATTCTTATTTATGAAAGAATTAAAGAGTTACTCGCTGATGGTGAGTCTGTGAGAAAAGCTGTTAAGATGGGGTTTGCCAATGCTGCCGAGGTTATCTTGGATGGTAACATAACCACCTTTATTGTGGGAATTGTTCTATATAAATTTGGTACAGGTCCTATCCGTGGGTTTGCGATTACCATGATGATTGGTATTGTTTCTACACTTATCACAGGATTCTTCTTCTTACGATCAATGTTTGACTGCATACTTGCTAAAAAAGATGTACAAAACATTAGTATTTAGTATCCTTTTAATAAGTACTTTTGGCGGCGTAGCTCAGCTGGTTAGAGCGGCGGAATCATAATCCGTAGGTCCGGGGTTCGAGTCCCTGCGCCGCTACCAGAAATTGTTAAACGCAAAGGCTGACTAATGCATCTTGTTCGTAGGTTGAATATTCCTTTAATCCTTACATTAACACGATTAGCTATTGCTCCTTTGCTTTTACCATTTCTAATCTATTACTTATTCCCTTCCCAGAGTTTTATTACTCATATTATCCTAGCTTCATTGTGCGCCTTTGTTTGCCTAACAGATTTTTTAGATGGGTACTTGGCTCGTAAGTATAGCCAGGTGACATCATTAGGAAAGCTGCTAGATCCTATAGCGGATAAGTTATTCATGAGTGCTATGTTTATCACTTTGGTAGCTGTTCAAAAGTTTTATTTTATGTGGGCCATCTTGCTGATTGGTCGTGAATTTGCAATGAATGGATTGCGAGCTTTTGCAGCTCAACAGCGACACATCGTCAACGTTTCTATGCTAGGAAGACTCAAGACAACCTTTCAAGGGATTTTACTCGTGGTAATTATTCTTAATCCATATCGTTGGATTGGGGTGTATGGTGGTTACCTCTGGACCTTGTTGGAAGTATTACTTCTTGTCGCTACCATGTTTTTTTCTTTTTATTCAGCGTTCAAGTACTACCAAAACACTTTGGAAAAGCTTAAAACGCTTGCTTAATTTTTCCTGGATTTGATTACCCTTTTTTTGATTTGTAGTAGAATAGTTACTAACAAATAAATTATTGAGGGGAAAGAGTTAATAATGAAATTCAGTAAACTTGCAGAATACTTTAATCAAATAGAAGAAGTGGGTTCTCGTATCGAGATGACTAAGCTGCTTAGTCAGTTGTTCGAAGAAGCCTCCCCAGAAGAAGCAAAAGTTATTGCATACTTCGCATTGGGTAAGCTAGCACCGCCGTATATTACGTTACAATTTAATTTTGCAAAGAAAAGTGCTCTAAAAGTTATTGCTCAGTTATTAGATGTAACTGAAGCGACGGTTAAGAACCGTTTAGATTCACTTGGCGACCTTGGGTCCGTCCTTGCTCAAGGTGAATGGCAAGCTGAGCGAGAAGACCCTACCGTCTTACAGATCTATAAAAACTTACAGAACTTGTGTGAAACCGGTGGAGCTGGTTCCCAGGATACTAAGCTCAAGCAAGTACTGGACCTGGTTAAGCACCTTGCTCCTGATTCTGGAAAGTATGTTATTCGTATTTTGACTGGAACCTTGCGTCTTGGTTTTTCTGACATGACTATCATTGACGCGCTGTCGTGGATGTTAGTTGGCAATAAATCCGAGCGTGGGGCACTAGAGCACGCTTATAACGTGTGTGCCGATATTGGTAATATTGCATACGTTGCCAAGAAGGATGGTTTAGAAGGGATCAAGGCGATGCATATCTCAATCGGTATCCCTATCAGGCCGTCTGCTGCAGAACGATTGCCAACAGCAAAAGACATTGTTGAGAAATTAGGTTCTTGTGTCGTAGAGCCTAAGCTTGATGGCTTTAGATTGCAAATCCATATTGATAAAACACATAAGAAGCCTAAGATTGAATTCTTTTCGCGCAACCTGACGGATATGTCGCAGATGTTTCCTGACTTGGTAGCTGCGTTTGAGGGAATTCCAGTTGAGACTATGATCTGTGAGGGTGAGGCGATTGTATTTGATCCTAATACGGGTAACTTTGTTTCATTTCAAGAAACAGTGAAAAGGAAGCGTAAGCATGGCATCGATCAAATAGTGAGTGAGTTGCCACTGCAGGTTTATATTTTTGATTTATTATACTTCAATGGTGAGTCTTATTTGGATAAGAGCTTAAAGACGCGTCGTGCGGAGTTAAGGAAACTGTTTTCTGGGTTTAAGAGTGATGTGATCAAGTTGATTGAAGAGGTCCCTATTGAAGAGGCCAAGCAGCTTGAAGATTACTTTAATGATCAGATTGGTGATGGTCTTGAAGGGGTGGTTGTTAAAAAACCTAACTCTCACTATCAACCAGGCAAGCGAAATTTTAATTGGATTAAGCTCAAGCGCCAGGAAACAGGTAGCCTTGAAGATACTATAGATTGTGTTATTCTCGGTTACTACACTGGCCAAGGTAAGCGTGCTTCGTTTGGTGTGGGGGCTTTTTTGGTTGGTGTGTATAACAAGAAGAAAGACATCTTTGAAACGGTGGCCAAGATTGGTACTGGGATGAAGGATGATGAATGGATCGAGTTAAAAAAGAAGTGTGAAGCGATCAAGGTTATTGATAAGCCAGTCCAGGTCGAATGTGCAAAGGATTTATATCCGGACGTATGGGTTAATCCAGAGATTGTATGTCTGGTCCGTGCTGACGAGATTACTCGCTCGCCTATACATGCAGCTGGTAAGTCTGCCAATGAGCTGGGCTTAGCGCTACGCTTTCCGCGGTTCATGGGGTATCGTCCAGACAAGTCTTCCAATGAGGCAACAACGGTAACCGAGTTGAATCGTTTGTTTGAGGATCAAAAGATAAAGAAAAAATAACGGAGAAATATGAGATACATCAGGTTAATAGCATTAGTTTTTTTCGTATGCATGGGATCATCGGCGCAGGATCAATCCTATTATGCTTATACAAGCGCGAAATTGTGGAGTAGTTGGGCTTGGACGAGTGGATCTACCGTCAACTCGGGCAAGTACTTGTATGGTGTGTGCAAATGGGGTGGTAGTGGTTTGGGATCTTTTGGTGGGACGTGCTTGAGTTATTTTAATCCAGCGGCCTATGTTTCTTTACCTAAGTTTTTGGAAAGTCTTAATACTTACTTACATCCTGAAAATATTGATGAAGAGCTTATTAGTGCCGTTGAGGGCAAAGATGGAAAGCGGGTTAATGAATTGCTTTTACGTGGTGCTAAAGCAAAGTATCATCTTAAGCCACCGAGTGTATATGCAGCGGAAGCGGGGGACCTGTCAATTTTAACTTTTCTTGTAAATTCGGGTGCAGATCCTAATCAGCCTCATCCTGATAGTGGAGTAACTCCTCTTATGGTGGCTGCACAACGAGGTGATATTTCAATGATTGAATGGTTAAAGGCTCATGATGCTCAGCTCGATGCTTTTGACGCTGTTGGACGTTCAGCTTTATCTTATGCTATTGAGTCTCGTCAGACTGGTGTACTTTCTTTATTAGCATCGGAAGGTACTATAAATGCTCGGGATATACATGGCCGTCCACCGCTTGTTAATGCTGCAGGAGAAAAGGGTAGCAAGGTAGTACGGACGCTTTTACAATCTCCAGATATTGATGTTAATATAGGGACTCCTTTAGAAATATCTGCGCTATTACTGGCATTACAAGCTAGGCAAAAGAAGACTGCTCAGCTATTACATGATGCAGGTGCTCTGGTTGGTGAGGAAGAAAGAGCCGTTTTTGTAAGGAATGGATGGGAGAAAGATTTAAAACATTGGCGTCGTATGTGTGAGCCTCCAAAGCAAAAAGCAAACTATTCCGATGATCCCTTCCAAGGAATGCCTAAAGATACACGGTCACTTTGGAGAAGGGTTTTGTATCCACGGGATCTGTGGCCGCAAGTTCCATATCCTGATGATGATGAAGAACAGCATTCTGAAGAGGAAGTTCGTGATGATGAGGAAGGGGGCGATGAGGGTGATCTTGTGTTGCGACATTCAAAGCCTAAAAAGGTTGGCCATAATAACACCAGGCCTTGGTTGATGAGGTTTATTCCAAGGTTTTATGCTCCATATCATGTTTATGATGATGGTGATGGGCATCAAGGATATCCTGGGTTGGTTAGTGATGATGAGGATGAGTGCAAGGCTGTTGTAGGCGATAGCTTTGGTGAATGGAGTAAAAAATCCACTTTTTCAAACAGGCATGCTCAGGTCGTTGGATTAGGTTTGGCAGAGGAAGAGGACGAGCTCTAATCTTTCTTTTTGATTAATTGTGCAAAATGTTTTGCTACTTTTGCAGGGTCGTCAGCCTTACAAATGGCGCTACCAATGATGAGTCCAGCAGGTCGTCGTTGTAAAATTGTTTCTTCTAGATCATCAAGGTTATTACGAGGAGCGATAAAGATAGGTAGCTTAGTGTTTTCTCGGACAAGTTCCCATGTATCAATAAAGAAATCAGTTTGGTTTCCCAGGTCATCATGTGCCATATGATACATGATAGCATCCACGCCCAGGTTTTGTGCATCAAGGGCGGATTGTGCGTAGGAATCTGAATCTATTAAATCGAGCATAACCTTTTTATTTCCTGCAGTGTCGCCAGCCTGACATACGGACGCAATAACTTCATCGCTTGTGCCGGCCATGACGGTAACCCAGTCAGCACCGGCATTATAAAACAGGGTTGCAGTTTCATTACCACGATCAACTATCTTGGTATCAGCCAAAAGAGTTTTATTTGGAAAGGCGGTGCGGAATTGTTGTACTACGTTTGCTCCATGAGCGTCAATCAGGAGTGAACCAATTTCAAAAATATCGACATACGGTTCTATTTGTTTTGCTATATCCAGTGCTTTATCAATATCTTTCATATCAAAAGAAACTTGTAACTTCATAATTTTTACCTTTTTTATGGTTGCATCATTTGTGAGATGGCAAGCTTGTCTTGTTTGAATTTCGGATGTAATGGCTGGAAGAAAATTTTAAGGTTCATTACAAATAAAGCGTTTTTAACATCATCCAACTGAGGTTTAGCATAAATGGTAGGCAAGATAAACTGTGAGTTATCGTTAGTTAAAGTTATGCCTTGGGGGATATAGATGTTTTTAGGCTTTGCAAAGACCACAATAGAATGCAATGGAATAATTTTAGTTTTGGGTACGACACCTTTAGTTACTTGCCAGTAATATAGGCCTGTTTTAGGGTCCTCTTGGCGTTGAACCTTAAAGCGGGCAGCTTGTGCGTCATTGTCAATGGTCCAGTATCTAACATTAGTGGTCCCAGCCATGAGGTAGGGTTGAATTTCGTTAGTAATAAACAGATCAAAATTAGGTTTTTGGGTTTTTCGTGGGAAGATGATTTGTCCGTTTTGATTAGTGTGTGCTAGAAAACCACCATAGGTAGCAAAAACACCAATAGTTCCTAAATCTTTGATCATTGATTGAGCCATGTTCTTATAAATTTTTCCCGGGGCGAACATTGATGGCTGTATAGCTTGAGTTGGATGGACTTCCGGGTAATTTTCTACAAAAAATGTAACGACATGGTCAGATTTTTTAATAGCTGATAGGCTTGAAACACCTACTGCCAAAAAAAGCATGATTATTTTATTCATTTTATTCATTAAATACATCCCCCTTTGTATATTTCTCAATATAAAGCAATTGAATAACCTAAAGCAATGATTTAATCTAAACAATTGATATAAATGGGTGTATAATGATGATTAGTTCATGTTTTTATTTAAATAAGATTGATAAGCATTGGAAAAATTAAGTATTTCTCAGCTGTGGAAGAACTTACAGCAAAAATATTCTCTTTCGGATCATCAGATTCAGCAGTTCCAGCAATACGCCGACCTGCTCCAGGAATGGAATAGAAAATTTAACATTACGGCATTAACATCTTTGGAAGATATTATAACCTTGCATTTTGATGATTCATTAGCATTGTCAAAGCATTATGATATGGCGTCTTTAAAGTCTATTGCTGATGTTGGGACTGGTGGTGGATTTCCTATTATACCGCTAAAGATAGCGTTTCCTCACCTGCAGGTCGTTTTGATTGAGGTTTTGCATAAGCGGGTGACATTTTTAGAGCATGTTGCTTCTGTCTTATCATTAAGTGATGTGATAATGTATCCGTATGATTGGAAGATGTTTGTACGTAAGACTGATTTTCAGGTTGATATGGTTATTGCACGGGCTTCGTTACGGCCAGAAGAGTTGATTTTCATGTTCAAGCCTTCTAGTTTGTACAAAGACGCGGTCTTGGTATACTGGGCATCGGATAGTTGGGAAGTGAGCGATAAGGTAAAGCCCTTTATGACTCACGAGGTTGAGTATGAAGTTTTGTCCAAGAAAAGGAAGCTAGTTTTTTTTAAACGTGGTACGAATTAAGGAATTTGCGGCTTATGAAAAAAGGAATCATAGCAAGTTATATTTCAGGCATCTGTGATGTTAACGTTGGAGCGACTTATCCTGAAATTTTGAGGCTTTTTGCACCAGAATTTATTAGCGTTTTAATCCTGTTTTCATTGATCAATCTTTTAGACGCACGCTTTATTGCGTTATTGAGTTCTACATCGGTATATGCAACGCATGGCAGTAGTAATAACTTTTTACATTTTTTGGTCAAGATTGCTGAAGGTATGTCCTTAGTGATTACTATTACGGCAGGGCAATACAATGGTGCTCAGGAGTTTAAAAAAGCCGGGCATATTCTGACAGATTCGTTTTGGTTGATCGTGGTGCTAGGTTCGGTGATTTCGGGAGTTTTGTTTTTTGGTGCTCATGGTATTTATTATTACATTTTAAATGTTCCTGAACCTATGATTAAGCTGGGAGTTCCATTCTTAAAGATGCGAGCAATTAGTATTTTTTTCACGTTCCTTTATTTTGCATTTACAGCATTCTTACGTGGTATAAAAAACACTCAAACGCCTATGTGGGTCTTTTCTTTAGGTGCTGTGGTTTTCATCTTTTTTGATTATGCATTAATTTTTGGGAAGTTTGGATTTCCAGAGATGCAGCTTCAAGGATCGGCGTTAGCTGGTGTCATTCAATACAGCTTTATGTTTTTCTTACTTTTTTTCATTGTTTTGTTTGATCCAGCATATCGGAAATATAGTATTTCCTTGTTTAGATCGATTGCAGATATCAAAACGATTAAAAGGCTTGCCAACTTGAGTTGGCCTTTAATCTTGGATAAGGCGACTATGGCTGGTGCCTATATTTGGCTTTTAAAGATGATAACTCCTATGGGGACTACGGCGATTGCTAGTTTTAGTGTGATTAAGGATATTGAGCGGTTTGCGTTCTTGCCCGCTATTGCCTTTGCATCGATTATTACATTGCTTGCCAGTAACAACTTTGGGAGTGGGGATACTTTATCGGTTAAGTCGAACATTAAAAAAATTATATTCTTAGCCTCGATCATGGTATTTGGCTTATTGGTCATCTTTTCTCTTAATCCAAGTTTTTTCATTAGGATGTTTGACTTGAAGGGTGATTTTACAGCATTTGCCTCTCGAGCGTTACCTATTATTAGTGTTTTAGTCTTTTTTGATGTCTTGCAGCTCATACTAGCAGGTGCTATGCGTGGTGTTGGCAATGTAAGATTTGTCATGTGGGTGAGGTTCATTGTTTGTATTGGCTTGTTTGCACCCCTTTCATACGCGGTTTCTATAATGCCTATGCAAAACTTACTTTTCAAATTTATCATTATTTATGGTATGTTTTATATGTGTAGTGCCCTGATGAGTGTTTTATATATAAGAAAATTTCGCCGAGATTATTAAGGAACCTGTGTATGCGTATCACTCGTGAAGAAGTGTTAAAGATTGCTTCCATATCTAAAATAGAGATCCAACCTGATGAAATCGAAGAGGTGTTGAGTCACCTACAGTCAGTATTGGACTATGCAGCTCGAGTTTCTGAGGTTGCAGCTAATATTTATGAGCCATCAAATAAAAATTTAAATATTGTTCGTGAAGATGTGGTTTCTAAAACAGATGTAGAGCCAATCTTATCACAGGCACCAGAGCGTGAAGGAAACTTCTTTGAAGTGCCTTCAATCTTGAAGAACAACTAGGAAGAGGTATCATATGAAGAACTTAGCATTTGCTACTATTGTAGAGCTCAAGCAAAAATTAGAAAATAAAGAAATTACAGAATCCGAGTTGTTGAGTTTCTTTCTTAATAGATTAGAAAAACACAACCCAGAACTTAATGCAGCAATTGAGGTTTTTGATAAGGACTCGATTGATAAGCAGTCGCGTCAGCAAGGGACCTTGTCGGGAATTCCTGGGTTGATCAAGGATAATATTTCTCAAGAGAATCGCAAGTTAACAGCGGCTTCAAAAATTTTAGACGGATATACAGCAACGTATGATTCTACGGTTACATCTCGATTAAAACGGCAGGGTGCTTTATTGGCTGGTCGTGCAAACTTGGATGAGTTTGCTATGGGAAGTTCTACTGAGACGTCAGCGTTTGGTACGAGTAAAAATCCATGGAACTTGGAGTATGTTCCTGGAGGTTCTTCTGGAGGATCGGCTGTAGCGGTTGCTGCGGGGTTAGTACCGTGGGCATTGGGAACTGATACCGGTGGTTCTGTTCGACAACCAGCAGGTTTTTGTGGGATTATGGGATTGAAACCAACCTATGGTCTGGTTTCTCGTCATGGTGTGATTGCTTACGCCTCATCCTTGGATCAGGTTGGCATCTTTGCTCGATCTGCGCATGATACGGCGATCGTATTGTCAGCATTAGCTGGTCAGGATGTACGCGATTCATCAACACTATCGGTGCAAAAGAAGGATTATACTCAAACGTTGGATGGTTCGATTAAATCGGGCATGACGATTGGTCTTATTGAGTCGATGATCAATGCTGAGGGTGTTGATTCAGAGGTTCACGGTGTGATTAATCAGGCTGTTAAAGATTTTGAGAAGCTTGGTGTAACGGTTAAAAAGATTAGTTTACCGATCTTGGATTATGCTGCTTCAGCGTACTTTATTATTAGTAGGGCCGAGGCTGCATCGAACTTGGCACGCTTTGATGGTGTTCGATATGGATTACGTAAGCGTAAGACTGATGGTTTGGAAAAAATGTATAATCAAACTCGTCATGATGGGTTTGGGCTTGAAGTTCGCGATCGTATCCTGGTTGGAAACTTCGTGTTGTCGGCAGGGCATTCTGCTGATTTTTATCAGAATGCACAAATGGTTCAGCGTATGATTCGTAAGGACTTGGATCAGGCGTTTACGCAGGTTGATTTATTGCTTGCGCCAACACAACCTGCAGGAGCATTTAAGATTGGTGCTTATGATAAGCAAAACAAATTACAAATGGATTTACAGGATTACTTTACCTGCTTTGTTAACTTGTCTGGCAACCCGGGGATGTCTGTTCCTGGAGGGTTTACGGCTGACAAATTGCCAATTGGGTTTCAATTGGTGGGACCACACTTGTCTGAAGGTTTGATGCTACAAACGGCACACGCATATCAGCAGGTAACCGATTGGCATAAAAAGCATCCGGAACAGTTTGTTGAATCGGAGTAATTAAAAAGAGAGTAATTGTAGTAGATGGAAGCGAGAAGATGGCCAAAACAGGCAAGAAGTGTACCGTTATACTTTTATTAGCTTTGTTAACATTGTTTCAGATTACTCCTGCTTTTAAAACACCAAATTGTGATTACTATGTCGACCCCTTTGGCGATTCTCCGCGCGAAGGGGTACGCAACTTTACCTACAATATGTATCTCATTGTCAAAGAAGCATTTTCTTTAGATAGTATGATGGTCTTAACGGCCTTTACACCTATTTATTTATCAGCACGGATATTGGATGAAGAGGTTCATCGTGGCTTTTATGATCATGAGTGCCATAAGAACAAGGACTATCCGCACAAGTATCTTGAATGGGTGACTGATGGGAGCATGGTAGTTCCGATCATCCTTTTTTCTGGATTGATGCAATTTTCTTCTGATCCACGGGTTCGTTTGACTGGTGGGATTGCGTTTTCGGGGGTGGTGGTGACCCAGTTAATGAATCAGGTCATTAAGCATTTGATTGCCACACAGCCGTTACGTGCATCTATGCGTCCTTTAAACGAAGATTTTTGTCCACATAAGCGGGTTCATAATGGTTTTCCTTCGGGACATACGCTTGGATGTGTTTATATTGGGGTATTGTGTGGTTTGCAATTGGGTCCTAAATGGGCAATACCGGTAGGTGCGACCTGTGCTGTTATTGCGGGATTGACGATTCAATGTAATAAGCATTATTTATCTCAAGTGGTCGCTGGTGCAACAGTGGGAACTATCTTTGCGATATCCTCGAGTAAGATCATTAATGCCAAGATGGCTGGCCGGTTTTCATGGGCTAAAAATGTTGAGTTCGGGGTCGGAATCGATCAAAAGAGAAAAAGTCCATGTCTACAGGCTTCCTATAATTTCTAAAATATGCAGATTTGCTATACTATACGTATATACACAGATTATTTTTAGGAAAAAAACCCATGAATTACTGGCAAACTGACTTTTCAATAGGCAATATCAAAGTCCCTCGTTTTATAAGTGGCCCTTTGGATGGATATACTGATTCTCCATTCAGGCAGTTGACGCGTCACTACTCACCATCAGCGCTATTGTATTCTGAGATGCGTCATGTAGCATCAGTTTCCCATGATAATGGTGCAAAAAAGGCATTAAGGTTTGAAAACTTCGAGAAACCGTTCAGTTTTCAGACTTCAGCAAATTCTACTGATTTTATTGAAGAAGCGGTAGAGCGTTTATTGGCTCATGGCATTACTTCGGTTGATCTTAATGTTGGATGTCCGGCGCGAGCAGTAGTTGCGTCTGGTGCGGGCTCGGAGTTGATGGCGAATATGGAAACGTTAGAAAAGATAGTTAAGTTGTTTCGTAAGTTGTTACCGATTCCCTTTACAGTTAAGATGCGTGCTGGTTTTAAAAAGAAGAACGCGCTTGAGGTTGCTCGGATGTTGAGTGACAATGGTGTTGATGCGTTAGCTATTCATCCACGCTTACAATCGGCAAAGTTTTCTGGGTTGTTGGATTATGACTTGGTGGCGCAGATCAAAAAAGAGATTTCAATACCGCTAATTTTTTCTGGTGATGTAAGAACTATTGACGATGCACGCATGGTTTATGATAGAACTGGTGTGGATGGTTTTATGATTGGTCGTGGTATGCAGGGACAGCCATGGAAGTTAAAACAGTTACAAACTGAAGCTTTGGGACAAGAGTTTAAAATATCACAACAAGAAATTATCAGGTGTGCGTTGAAGCACTTGGACTTATTGACTAAGCATTATGGTGATCATGGCTTGTTTAACTTTAGAAAACATATTCCGTTTTATATTCATGATTTTGAAGAAGCGGCCGGTATTCGAAAAGAACTCATGGTAGTAGAATCATATGGCCAGCTAACTGAAAGTTTAAACCAGTTAATCTAAGAGAAATATGTGAGAGTAGGAATCAAGTTATTTCTTATTTTTTTCTTTATATGCTTAGGGACCTTCTTTGTCTTTCGTAGTTTTCGATTGCAAACTGGATACCTGGATCGCATGGGTTCCCAATGTATTCAGCCATTTTTACTCCTGCATCATAAATTTATTGCGCCCGTAGAGCAACGATATCGCTTCTGGAGAGAAAGCAAGCAAAATTTACAGCAATTGATACAAGAGAAAGAAAGTTTATTGCTCCAGTGCCAAAATTTGCAGGCCGAGAACATTGAACTTCAAGGCGCTTCATACTTAAACAAAAGCATTAAAGAGTTGCGAGAGTTTCGCGATAGATGTTACCCAAAAGATGGCAAAATCGTTCAGGTTGTGGTTAAAAACTTTTCGCCATCGGAGCATAGTTTTTTGATTGGAGCTGGTGAACGTGAGGGTGTGCGTCCTGATATGGTCGTGGTGCACAAAAACTGCTTGGTCGGTCGCGTGGTAGAGGTATTACCGTATTACAGTAAGGTTGCATTAATAACTGACAAGGGTTGTACGGTTGCGGGTTACTGTTTTAAAACACGGACAACTGGAATCTATAATGGAACCAGTAGCGATCGAGCACGATTCGATTTTGTAAATCACTTACAAAAAATCAAAGAGGGTGATCGTATCATTTCTAGTGGGCAAGGGGTGATCTATCCACAAGGTCTTGGGCTTGGTACGGTTGAGAAAGTTATTCCCAAAGGCGTGAGCTATGAAATAATAGTTAAGCCATTGGTTGACCTATCTGGCATTGATTACTGTATCTTAATGCAAAAATAGCTATACGTTGTTTTCTATTCCCTGCGCTTTGGCGTGGAAGAAGGTCCAAACAATTTCTAAAAAGCTATGGATGTATGATTGAGTTTCAAAATCTTCAATGCCAATGAGTTTTTTAAACACGCTTGGCTTTTTAGGTCTGACCCATTCGATTTCGGTTTCGATGTTGGCGAGTGACTTAATCTTGGCTACAGCTTCGCTGAGGTATCCGGTCTTGTTGATAAGACTCATACGTTGTGCGTCCTTGGCGGTAAATATTTTACCATCAGCCCACTCATGGCGTTTTTTTGTTATAAGACCACGGGCGCGAGCAACATCGCGAACAAACTGTTCATAGACTTCATCACTGATATGTTGAATAAGAGCATCCCCTTCATAGGATTCATCATCGCCATATGGATTAAGGATGGTTTTAAACTTTCCGGATTGATTGACTTTATGATGTACTTTGAAAAATTCCATTAGTTCTTTGTACTTAAATTGGCCAATATAACAACCAATGCTGCCGATGATAGCACCAGGCGGCGCAATGATAAAGTCTGTTGCACAGGCGATATAGTATCCTCCTGAGGCACAAATATTTTCAACGACGGTTACGATAGGTTTATTATACAGTTTTTTGAGTGCAATAATCTCTAAGAAAAGCGCTTGTGAGTGACCCACGGTGCCTCCAGGGCAGTCCATTTCTAGCAGTATTGCTTTAACAGAGTCATCCTTGAAGAGTGCTTCAAGATTCTTTTGGTAGGTTTGGCTTTCCGTTATCCCTCCCTTGATATAGATGCGCCCAACCTTTGTCTTAGGTTTAAGAGCTTCTTCATAATTTTTTTGTAGGGTTTTAATGAGCGGTGGTGCCATACTGAGGAAAAACATAATGGCAATAAGGGTAGATAGTATAGTGCTGATTTTTGGCATGTTGTTTTCCTCTTAATACCATGATACTTTATTAGAAATATTATACAGACAAAAACAATAAACAAAAGGTTAATATGAATAGATTAAGAACTTGCTTAGCTTTGATGCTTTTTTTAGGATCGTTATCGGTATTGGGAATGGATGGACCTAAAAAAAGGAGAAGAGGGAGTGATAATGTGCAAAATGTTATTAATTTAAGGTTTGCTGAAGCACAAAGGTTACTTTTGCTTCAGACAGAGAGAGTCCAGCTTGCACATAGTGACTTTCATGAAGCATTGAAGAACGAAAATGAAATGCGAAATAGGGGCAACCTTAGCGAACAGGCGGTATGGAGAGAGCGAATGAGAGTGTCTCTGGAAATGTTTGAAAAAGCACAAGAGCAAGAAGCTTTTGCTTCAAGGCAATTGTTAGATACTCAACGAGAGTGTGACCAATTGTCTGTCGATTGTGGGCTTGCTTTGAGCAAGAAACAGAAGTGAGCTTTTGATATGAATAAATTAAAGGGGATACTGATATGCTTGCTTGTTCTAGGTTCACATTCTCTATGGGGAGGTACCAAAAGAGAAAGAGACGAGGGTAATGACTGGAGGAGCGTTGAAATAGCACAACAGGCATTTGATCTGGCAAATCAGAGGGTCGAAGAACTCTTAAGATTAGGGAGTGAGATGGGTTATCGGGTCCAGATAACCTTAGTAGATCAGCCATTAGTGAGAGTTGAATATCAGGGACTATTAGCGGAAGCCATAGCGCTGCAAGAAATGGCTCAATTCGATCTCATGGAACATCAAGCATTGGCTGAAATAGAGCTGTCAGAAGCGAAGGTGAGACGAAAAGAGTAAAAAGTCTTTTGACTTTCCCATAAATTCCCTTTAAACTTTCTTATATCTATGTTTCATAGGTCCTTTTGAATATATAGGGGGCGATTAGCTCAGTTGGCTAGAGCACCAGTCTTACAAACTGGGGGTCACAGGTTCGAGTCCTGTATCGCCCACCATGAAATACTTGATTAGTGATTTTGCAGCAGTGTAAATAATCTGTCATAATAAAAGACATATATTCCTCGGTAGCTCAGTTGGTAGAGCACACGACTGTTAATCGTTAGGTCGCAGGTTCGAGTCCTGCCCGGGGAGCCATAATTTTGGTTGGGGGCTGTAGCTCAGTTGGTTAGAGCGTTCGCCTGTCACGCGAAAGGCCGCGAGTTCGAGTCTCGTCAGCCCCGCCATAGTTGACCATCAGAACAATTTACTATCAGATCGAAGGGCTTTTGTACGTCGTAGAGCACGTATTCGTCTTCGACTCTTACGTTCGATAGTAATAGGTTGATTAATTGCCTTCTTTCATCAACTTCAGAACTTTCAAATAATTCCTGAGCCTTGTTAGCCAGGGAAAGTACATACTTAGCGGTAGTAAAGTAGTTATCGTCAGATTCTTCTAACTGTTCGAGACGACTGTTAATAGTGATGAGCTGATCGTGTAGTGATTGGTAGAATTTGTCATAGTCGCTCTCAGTAATACTCCCTTTGAGTTTATCGAGGTATAAATTGTCTAGCATCTTGGTTAGGGATTTTTGCTCTTTGGTGAACTTGTCTAAATCTCGTTGATAAAAGTCGACCTTGTCCTGTTGGAGAGTATTTAGGTTTTCAACTATTTCATCCACGATTTTTGTGGGGATTGTCATTTTTTTAAATACTTGTCCAAGCTGTTTGGTAATTGTCTCCTCTCGGAGCCACTTAGCATTGTGTTTACCTTTGTATTGGGTGCAATGGTAGTAGATATAGCCTTTGTGTTGTTCAGGAGTGATGGATAGGTCACAGTGCCCACAGCGAAGTAGGCCACGATAGACATATGCTTTGCCTGCATATTTAACAGGTTTTTTATTAAACACTTCTTTGACTTGTTGTACCTTGTTAAAAAGATCCAGAGAGATTAGTGGGGGATAGCGATGTGAGTATTTTTTACCTTTTACAAGCATGACTCCATAATAAAAAGGGTTGTTCAGTATTTTTCCAAGAGTTCCTTTTGGCCACGAAACATTATGCTCAATTTTTAGTTTTTTTAGGAGTAGGTCCATTGAGAAGGTTCCTGTTGCATAGAGCTCAAATGTTTTTTTGATAATCTGTGCTTGGTATTCTTCTACAATGACATCTGTGGCACCATCATCCTTTTTAATGTTTTTATACCCAAACGGTGCTTTAGCTAGCCACTCGCCTTTACGAAGTTTTTGTTCTTGTGCGCGCTTAACGTTGTCACTGATGGCATCAGAATAGTATTTTGCCAATCCTAAGTTGATACTGAATTGAAATTTTTCAACAGCAGAGATTGTACTGTTAATGACTTGTCCATCGGATACGAAGTGTAATTCCAGTTCACCTTTGAGGGCTTTTTCATAAAGGGTAGATATTCGTGTATCAAAAATATTTCTTGTTATCCTGTCTACTTTGTCGCAGCAGATGGCTATTTTGTCAGTTTGACTCAAGATGAAATCAATAATGCGATCGAATTCTGTGCGGTCATTATAGTAGGCACTTTCATCAAAACTGCAGATTTCCATTATTGGAAAACCTTTGTTTTTGCAATATGCTTCTAGGCGAGCGATTTGTGCTGGAAGAGAATTGCCAGCTTCTTTTTGTTCTTCGGTACTAACACGAGCAATAAGGATGGCTTTCATTATACTTTCCAAAAGGTTAAAGATGACTTTTAATTATTTTACCAAAAATGACGTAGATTACTATTAATAATCCTAGGTGTTTTGAAGTATTGTTAGTTAAGAACCTATTAGAAAAAAATGATATTAATGTTATGCTGTTTTTTACGAAATGTTACTTTTAATTTGATAGGACAAAAACATGAAAAAGATTTTTTTCGGTTTGCTTTTAAGTTTCAGCGTTGCCCAAGCTAGTTTCAAGATGGATGTGGGGTATTCTTCACATAACCAAGATCAGGAGCAAAGCTTTAGCGACCAAATCATATTAGATGCAGATGGCAACGGTGTTTGTATAAATAGTGATACAAAGATAGGGATACATGCGATCGAGAATTCAAACAGTATCGAAATAACCGTGGAGATATGGGAGAGTGGGAATTTAGTATCCCATCCAGTTTTTAAAACTTCAATCAATCAGATGGCTAAAATTACCATAGAGAATGAGCAAAATGGATTTGAATTGATTATAACACCAAGCCTTACGGATTAAGAATTGCTTTTGGATAGCAAATCTATATTAATGGTTTTGATATAGCTTCTTGTTTTGGGATCGTAAATAGCTATTTTATTAAAAGAAATTTTTCTATTGGTGGAAGTGAGAATTCTTGATATTTCTTGTGATATTGCTTTTGTAATACGCTTTTTTATTTTTTCAACAATCTTATCAGCTTGAGACTTATCTTTTACAATTTCCTTTATTGCTTTAATACGCAAGTGGCCCAGGGAAAGATGTGGTAAATAAGGGAATTGTTCACTTTTGCTAATATCATATAAATCAACCCGATGAACTCGTTTGTATTCTTGGTTAGCTTTATGAGAAGCCTCTTTTATTTTTTTGTTAAGCTGTAAGAGTTCTTTTTTAGGGTCATCAATGAATATTACAAGATCGATTATTTCTCTATTAGGATCTCCAAAAAAGGTAACATGAGATCCTAGGGTTATATCTTTTACTGCGGATGCCTTGAGGTTTTCTAAAGCTGTAAATAAGATATTTTCTCCATTGCGATACATATCATAAATATAGTAAGCTGTTATTGCTTGTCGTTTTTTGGGAAAGAAAATTGCATACTTTTCTTGTGGGCTTACAATGAGTTCTGTTGTGCCTATTTCTTCCTGAAGGATTGTATCTGCAGCTTGTTTTATAGATATATGTAGTTCTTTAATAGCGCTTAGATCCAATGGGGCTTGAATAAAGAATGAAACATTAGGTGAAGTATTAGTTTTATTGTTATTTGTAAGACAGGCTGGAAGTAAGATTAATATGCAGGTAGTGGCAAACCATTTAATGTTCATAGTTTTCAATCCTAATACTTTCCAAAAGGTTAAGATAATTTTTAATTTAAGCTAACGATAACATCTTCAAGAATAGCTTTATATCCTTCTATGTTATTAACAATTTCCCATGCGCGCTGATAAGCTGGGGGAGAAAATTTTCGATAAGCTTCATCAATCATGTCTAATAGATCTTGACGATGAAGTTTGAGATATACCATTTTTTGTATTGCCATAAGGTGTATATGATCACGTACATGAGAATTTTCACAGCTATACTTTGTAAGTAACGCCGATCTTTTTATGTTTACATTATCGTCAATCCATATATGTAATAATTCATGAAAAACAAGATCTATAAAGGAATCTTCTCGACTTGTGATCCATGCATAGGGTTTGGGTTCGATAAACCGCCGAAGACCCAAAATTAAGAAACGTGAGCTTCCGTAGGATGCATCCTGCCCTAAGTAGATAATAGTGCTTCTTTTTGGTTTTTTAAACCCTCTCTTAAAGCAAGAAAAAACTTGGTTGAAGAGTAATGGGGCCCTTTGTTTCCAAGCTTCAGTTAAAATGGGAAGTTGTGTTGCTAATTCTTGCTTAAGTTCAGCATTTACAGTTTTGAAATTACACCCTTTAAATGGGTAGTCAATTTTTCTAAAAACCAGGTTGCCAACTATATCTATGAGGCGGCTTTGCCAGTTGTATTGAAATTCTAATTCTGGGAACTCTACATCAGATTGAATAGTGATACCCGCATTATCCATTACGATGAACAAAAGCCCTAAGGTGATTATTTTATACGTAGCTGTTTTCTGCATGTTAAGGAGCCTTAATTGTTTTCAGTATTAGATTTTTTCTAAATCATATCAGATAAGTAGATTTTTTCCTATTGCTTTAAATTTCATCAAGTGCTTTCGTATCACCTTAAATGGGCGGTGTAATCCCGGTAGATTGAGTTGATTGGCATCAGCAAGTAGCTTGGATGGTATTCGTTTATTGTTGAGCATGATCCTGAGTTCTCGTGCTGTTGTTACATCCAAAGCTTTCCTTAAACCGTACAAGGTTAAAAGGCGTTGAGGGCTCAGTTCTGGATTGTTAACAATTAAGGCAGCGAGCAACGCCTTGTCATTAGCCGCCTTATAGTCGAGTAATGCGGGACGCTTGCCTTCAAGTTCATCTAGGTAGAGTAATAAAACTTTTTTGGCGATAGCTGGTTTGAAAAGTTTTTTAAAAGTGAGGTCTGCTTTGATATTAAGCTTTTTGAATAGGTGCTTGAGCTTTTGTCGCTTGTTTAAGCGAACTTCCATCCGTAAAACTTCAAATCGCTTTCTCTTTTTAAAAAGATCAATCAGCTTGAGTTGCAAGATGCCATCCTTTTCTAAAGAGCGCTTACTGCTTACCTTGGCCTTTTCAAGATCTTTAATTTTGTCATAAAAAACAATTTCGTATGAATTGCAATGCCACTTAAAGCTATGACCCTCATTACGATAATCTGTTTGATTGGTGTCGAGTGACTGCTGTACATTGGCTTCTTTGATTTTGTTGATGTAGTGATATGGAATCGAACCATCAATTAAGGGAATGTTTTTCGAGTAGTGAATTGCAGATACGGGTGTGGAAGCCAGGATAGTAGGAGAAACAATAACGCCCATTATTTTTAAAGTAGAGACTAGCTTTTGGTTGAGTGCTTCAAAATCTTTATAACGAAGTTCTTCAAAGTTATTTCCAAAAACAAGCTTTGGTAAAGACAGTTCAATTTTGAGCATGGCTTCTGTGTGGCCGAGTGGGCTTATGCGTTGGGAAAGAGTAAGCCGAGGCTTGTAAACTCCCTGTAGTAATTCTTTTTTGGTAGGGTTTTGTTTGGATCGAATGCCATGACCTATAGTCTTAACTCGAGACAGAATCCATCGAGCAGATGGGACAAACCTATCTGGTTCTGTGACTTGATACATGTCGGGACTTAATGCTAGAACGATGGTGTCGATCATTGATGTATTACCTTTAAGTTATCCTTACCTACTACTAAGGATAAAGTAGATACTAATAAAAACAACATGGGCCTATATACTAACAGGCCCATGTTGTTTTTATCTAAGTTAATTTTTACCCTCTTTTTTGAGGTGCTTGATGTACGCGTACGTTTTTTTGACGCTTGCTTGTCTATGGTTATCAACAGTTCAACAAAGAAAACAAATTTCCTTTGCATTTCAAACGATAGGACTGGGGCACTCGTAGCGGTATTGCTTGCGCTAGAATTAGATTGCTTGAATGGGGTGATGCTGGGAAGCTACGCGTGATTTGGAGGTTGTCTTTAGTGTTAACTTAACCATTATATAACTTTTAAATTAAGGATTGGATATAATGAATTGAGAAAGATATTATGATTGAAAAAATCTTTTATTAACCAATAAAAGGAAACCAAGTGTCAATAAGGACTAGCAGTGCGTGAAGCATAGAATTAGTAGCAAAAGTCATACTGTTTCCTTTGGTTATAAGATTATTAGATTTCATTAAAAGAGATTATAGAGAGTTTAAGTGAAAGTTGCAACTTTCAAACAATTCTTGTTATTGGCCGAATGTTAAATTCTAGCTAAGTAGTGGAATTTAGCATTCCGCCAATTGTATGTATCATTCTCCGTAGTGTATATCTCTCTCAGCGATAGAAGAGAGTGTTCCAGAAATGACACCGCTGGCAGCAAGGACCAATGGTGTCATGACTAGCGCGACTCTTCGATCACTAGACCGGGCGAGATAACCTATGTATGCGCCTGCGGCACCACTTAGGAGTGTGCTTCTTGGAACAACTGACGAATACTTCTTTTTACTGTTATCGCTCATGATTAGTACGTCGCTTGGTTTTATTGTTGTATGTGCAAACGTAAAGCCAGCTGCAGCTCCCAGGGCACCATATATTTTCATCGGAACTTGATGGGGTTCAGGAGCATTTTTCAATATGGAAGATGGTAATCGACGGCGTAAATATAAAAATGGTATAGCTGCACCAATTACTGCACCTACGTATGCGTGACGAATAACTCGGCAATTATACTTTTGTTCTTGAAATTCTTTAGAGAAATTTCTCCACCATTTAGAAGGGATAACTGTTGAGCCGCCTACAAGTCCACCTGTCAAAGCTGTTGCGCCACATATTCTTGTTAAGTGTTTAAATTCCTTTGGAGTAAATGCATTTATATTGATGAATCCAAGTATCAAAATAAATAATTGAGACTTAAAAAATATTGGCATTGATGTTCCTTGTTTAAAATGACATTCAACAGTTTTGCTTGAAGTATATAGAAAAATAAAAGTAATGTACAAATGGGAAATTGATTAAAAAAATACACTTCAAGGTAGAGGGTCAAGTTTGCTAGTTAACCAAAAAAGGAGAGTTTGATGTTAACAAGAAATCGATCACTGTGGTTTATGTGGATATTATTGGGATGCACCAATACTCAAGCTTCTATAGAGTTCAGAAAGGCGCATAAGGGTGATCTTCCAGGATTGTTCCAAGTGGATCGTGAGGTTACTGATGAATATTTTAAACCCTTGTACCGGAATGCTTATTCCCACTTATGTATAGGCCAAGACCCAGATTTTTATCTGGATAAAGAATTAAAGGAAGACATAGCTTGGTTCGAAGAGTGTATTTCATTAGAGTCAAACTATTCATTATATGTGGCAGTAGATGGTATAACGCAGGATGTAGCAGGATTGATTATATCACATAAAGAAGATAAAACGACATTGCTTATAGATCTGTTACTTGTTTGCAAAAAATATCGCAATAAAGGAATAGGAAAGGAATTAGTACGATCAACAATAGGGGTATTCAAGGATGTACAGACATGTGTGGTTTATCCTTTTGGATGCTCAGAGAACCAAACTACATTAAACTTTTATAGGTCCGTAGGGTTTAAAGACTTGGGACCGGCTGATGTAGATAAAGAGGCTTATGGCATTCCATACATAGATTTATATCGGTATTTAAGGTTAGATTTATAAGCTTGGGCTTTATTTAAGTTGTTCAATGATATGGTCAATTGCTTTATTTTGGTCGAAGCTTAAATATTGCCAACCTTCTGGAAAATAGTGATTAAGAATTTTCAGATCAGTTTCACTGAGTTGATCGATTGGTTTACTTCTTTTTTCAATTCCTCGATACCAGAGAACCGTAGCATCGATTGATTTAGATTTGAATAATTGCTTTAAATCATTTATACGGTCTTTTAGATCATCAATAATAATAATTTGTTTTGGTTGGTAATTAATAGTTTCAAAAAATTTTAATAGAATGGGAGCTTTCGATGCATTTTTTTTGCCCATATAATTTTTATTTTTGATCCAATATAAAATTCCGTTTCCAAAGCCAAATCCTCGTTCTTCATTTTCCTGTGGATTTATGATGAGTTCTTTGTCGTAGACGGCATCTTTATTTATTGAAATATCTACTTGTGTAAGTTCTTTTTCGACAGATTCTTTTTCATTCCAACGGCGTGCTGTGTAAATTAGAATAGGAATACCCCGAGCCTTCAGGGTTTCAAGAATTGTAAGTGTTTTTTTTTCAACAGGGGTGGGAATGATATGATCGTCAATATACTTCTCTAGAAGATTGCCTATCATTTTCCAATCACCATCTTTTTCGATGTACTGACTAAATGCATTTTTTATAAGAGAATCGCTTGCATTAATTCCTGCACTATGAATCGCTTGTATTATAAATGAGTCATACTTTTGTAATGTAGAATCAATAATGTACTTTTTGAATGCCGCAGAAAAGTATCTACTTCCCCATTCAATACGATTGCCTGCATTGTCTTGAGAAATGGGCGCGATCAATGTTAAGTCGAGATCGAAAACGACAAGATCGGCTTTATCGGTGTATTTTAAAACCTCAGAGATAGAATTTATTTTGATGATATTTTGGTGCGAAAATTGTTGACGCAAAGTAATTACTGTGAGGAGTATTGCTATGAGAGCTCCGATACTAATGATTTGATAAAAACTAAAAAATGTTTTTTTCATTACAATGATTTCCTTGCATTTTTCAGAAAATTACCATTTTTAATTTAAGCCGTCTTATTTAGAATATGGATATCAATAAGCAAATGTACATACTAAGGCTTAATAACGAGGGCAAAACCATATGCTAATGCAGGAAGTGAGCTAATTATAAGAAATTTTGACCAATTAAAACATTTATTTTTAACTCGATATAAATATCCTTGAGTGCATCTTTCAATTCCAATTAACGTTGTGTTTCTTCTAGTATTAAAATAGTTTTGTAATTCATCATTATCTATATAAACCAGTCTTTTTTTACAGTTTTCTTTTTTTTGTAATTTGTAAGCTATATACCCTATATATACACTATGAAGTGTGATCATAGGAATAGAAAGGGAGGATAAAATACTGTCATGACTAGAGATTTTTGGCTGGATTTGGAGTATAGCAAAGAGATTTATAAGTAAAATTAAGTAATGTTTCATGTTTTTCTCAGAGGGGCTTTCAAATATAAACTAGTATGCAATGCCTCTATAAGTATCTCAAATAGAGATATTTTGTCAAGTTTGTATAGTTAGTGATAAAACGCAATCAGCGTTAAGTCAGCACTTCTTGATTAGTTTGAAAGGGGTGATATTATATGGTTATAGGGCTTTTTGGATAAAAGCTTAATACTGAATGTCAGAATTATTAGTGTTCAAATCATTAGATAACGAAGGTTTTAGGGGTTTATTATGAAAAAATCAATTTTTAGCATTCTAGCATGTTTAAGTCTTATTGGTTGTAATGGTACGACTGGTGTGTCTATTGTGGACTATAAACCAGAACATAAAGATGCAGTTATAGAGATTTCCTTTCAAGATTCAGAGCTGTTTTTTCCAGGATATCTAACCATTCCTGTTGCAATGCGAGATCAAGTTGATATTGCAAATAAGAAACAAATGGTTGCCGATTGTGACGAGCCTCTCAAGTATAAAAAGATTTTACTTTCAGCGGATGGTAAAGTAGTTGCATTTGCTATTTACTTTAAGGTTCGTGAGCAAAGCTTAGAGTCTGTACGAAAGACATTGGCTCAGCAGATGCCCGGTCAAGCGTTTACAGATGAACAGTTGTTAGCAATGAATTCAGACTGGAAAAAGACTGAGGATGAATGTGGGTATTTTGCATTATTGGAAAGTATTGCAGTATCTAAAGATTTTCGAGGAAAAGGTTATGGTAAAAAACTTATTAAAATAGTTTTTGAAGAGTGTGAACAGAAATGGCCTGACATTGTAAGTGTTATCAAGCTACATGTTAATGAAACTAACCCTGGTGCATTGAAGCTTTATGAATCAGAGGGATTTGTTCGCTCTCAAGCGCAACCAATGGCAGCAATGAAGGTTGCTCAATATGAAAAAAAATTAAAATAGTTCAGACATTGTTGTATGTAAAAGGCTTACTATGAGTTATAAAATTTTGTTACTTTTAACGATGGTAGTGCAATTACAGGCTATTGTGATTACCAATGAATCAGCGGATTTAATGTTAGTCAAAGTTGACAAATGGACGAATTGCATTGAAATCGTTGGTCTTTTTATACTTAAGCCTGGTGAATTCGTTGATGATTCTAATGTGGAACGCTATTCTATACGCTATTTACCTATCCCTACTGATATTGATAAAATAGATCTGTGTGATTTACTAGGATTGTTTTCGGATCAATTAGATCCAGAAAGATTGTACTCAGATGTAGATCTTATCAAGAATAAACTATCAAAAATGGTACAAGCAGATCAATCTATTCGGGTTCAGGTTGACCTTTCCAGCTCTGATGACTCAATACGTAAGAAAATGGTGAAGGTAGATCAAGAAAATACGGAAGCCTTAAAGAGGCTTTTAGTGGTTTATGGCTGGATAACTATATCAAAGTTTGGGAAACAAGCTGATCATGAGGCTTGGATGTTAGTACAGCATGCCGATCATGACATACCATTTCAAAAAAAAATCTTATCAAACCTAGAAGACTTATATCAACAAGATGAAACGAATCCAACTCATTATGCATATCTTTATGATAGGGTTGCCATGCATGAAGGACGCCCACAGCGCTATGGGACTCAAATGAATGTTGTTAATGGTGAATTAGTATTGCATGATATAGAAGAGAAGGAACAGGTTGATACACATAGATCTTCTGTTGGTCTTCCTTCTCTTGAGCAGTATATGGAGTTGGTGAATCAGTACATGAAGTAGATGAGGTCGTAATGAAGTTAGATAAGCTAATATATTTGATAATAAGTTTACTGATTATTGGATACATATCATGGAGTTTTTTTTATCCAGTAGGGGAGAGCTTACTGCCGGAACCAAGTGGTAGGTTTAAGGTGGGCCAAACTGAGCTCTATTTGACCGATTCGTCACGACAAGAGCGGGATTCTATAGGTCATAGACAATTAAAATTGCAGATATTTTATCCTGCAGAGGCGATAAGGGGCGAACGTAGTCCCTATATTGAAAAAGCTGCATTAGATATAGTTAAGCAAGATTTAAGTAAGTTTTCGGGATTGCCAATAGAGCAGTTCAACTATCTAGGATCATTACAGTCACATTCTTTTATTTCAGCTCCAATTGCTACAGATAGTAAAACCTATCCAGTTATTATCTTTTCTCCTGGATGGGGAATGCCAGTCAGTCTATACTTTAGTTTGTTGGGGGACTTGGCTAGTCATGGGTATATAGTTGTTGGAATACAGTATCCATATGTTACTAACCCTGTGCTGTTCCCAGATGGAAGAATTATCAAGGGACTGCAAAATTCAGATGCTGAGCAAAAGCAAAAAGAATTACAGATTTGGGTTAAAGATATTAGCTTTGTGATAGATGAATTGGATAGATTTAATCATAGTGACTTGGATAACCCTTTAAAAGGTAGATTGGCTATGTTGCGTATAGGATTATTGGGGCACTCATTTGGAGGATCAGTTTCTATTGAGGCATGTCAGCAAGATTGGCGATGTCGAAGTGTGGTGGATATTGAGGGCAAGCTTTATCAAACTACTGAGTCGGATAAGCCCGTTTTGTTTATTGTAGCTCCACATTCAGTCGAAGTGCTTCAGCCAATTAAAGATATAACTAAAACGTCTAAGAGCATAAGCTATATTGAGCTTGAAGGTGCTAAGCATGGATCTTTCACCGATCTTTACTTCATTGTTAAGTTTGACAAAGATAAGCTGCCATCACTGGAAGTGCTCAAAGGGATACAACAAACCCGAGGGTTATTATTAGGTTTTTTCAACGAGTATTTAGTAGACAAGTTGGGCCCCAATCTCATGGAGCAAAAATGATCATTCGTAAACCATTTTATTTTATGCGGCACGGATTAACGGACTGGAATTTTGAAGGACTGTGTCAGGGACAGGTAGATGTACCGCTTAATGATACTGGTGTACGACAGGCTTATGAAAATATTGTTCAGCAACATGAAATAACACATGTGTTTTATAGTCCTCTCAAAAGAGCCTCGCAGACTGCCGAGATTGTATCCAAATTCATATCAGCCACTAAAATAGAAATGATAGAGATTCAAGAATGTAATTTTGGTAATCGCCAAGGAAAGCCGTGGAAGCTAAATAGTTGGGCAGATCTTAAGACTTTGGATTATCCTATGGACTATGCAATTAAAAAATGCCAAACCACATTTAGATACACTGACGAGGAGATGGAAATTCTTTCCAAAGAATTGAGACGCTATTTTATACTCGGTAATAAGTGTAAGGGGTTGGGTATGTATAGCACTGATGTTGATAATCTATGGCACATGTTCATCCTATTTACAAAAGAATATGCTAAATTTGGAAACGATGTTTTTGGGCACTTTTTTCATCATGCTCCAGAAGACAATAGCAACTTAAGCGATGATGAAAAGCGACAAGCGCATAAAAAATTCGTCGATTTTATTACAGTGTATGAGGAGACCTTTCAAGAGCCAATTCATTCAATTTGGTTGTTAAATTCTTATCAGAAATTTACAGATTCAACAAAGCTTAAAGTGTAAGAAAGGAAATCATATGAAATTTCGTAAATTCAAACAACACAAGCTATGGCGAGACAATGCGGTTAATTTTATTGAGCAACGAGGATCCAAGGTTACTTGGACAAGACTCAATGATGAAGAATTTTCAGAGCAAATAAAACTAAAGCTTATGGAAGAGGCTGAAGAGGTTTGTGCTGCAAAAGACAAATTAGAGTTGATCGAAGAGCTAGCAGATGTTTTAGAAGTAATAGATTCTTTTTGTGAAGTTAATAAATTTACCTTGCAGGATGTTATGGATAAGCAGAAACAGAAGCATCAAGAGCGGGGTGGTTTTGAAGGACGCAAGTTTGTTAGTGTAGCCGAACACCCAGAAGGGGGATATGGCGAAAAATATTGTTTAGCTGCTCCTGAAAAATATCCAGAAATTATAGATTGAAGAGGAACTATGAAACATCCTATATTTGTTTTAAAGATAGGACTTATTATTGCAAATCTAGTCGCATTTGAATCATCAGCTCAGGAGATTAGGGAGAAGTTGTCATCGGCTACGTATATTTGTTGTATTGATGGCGGTGGAAGTAAAACCGAGATGCAGGTGATGGATAATCAAGGAAGGCTGGTGCCCATTTTCAAGCATGATGTGCCAGTAGAATCTGTGAAGGTGCCTGGTTCCAATATGTGTACAATTGGTGAAAAAGGAGTGCAACAAAGGCTTCAATCTCTATTCAATGGTATGAAGGTTGGAGATAAAAAGCTTCCTATAGATGATGTAAAAAAAGATATGATAATTTTTGCTGGTCTTGCTGGTCTTGCTGGGGGAGGAGCCTCAATGAATAACCTAGCTATTCGAAAAATATTACATGATATTGGTTTTTTACCCGATAATCTTTTTGTTTATTCAGATGGAGGCCTTATGTTTCAAGCCTTTAAACCAGGAGAGATTTTATTGATTTGCGGAACAGGATCTGCTTGTGTTGGCAAAGATGTTGATGGTAAGAGGATCGTTCGTGGGGGATTTGGAAGATTACTTGGTGATGAGGGAAGTGGTTATCACATTGGACTACAAGCAATTAAAAAGGCATTAGAAATTGACCAAGAAGAGGGTGAGCAAACGAGTTTAATTCCACTCATTAAAGAGCACTTAAGCGTTATGGAGCTAAAAAATGCGGTTACTCCATTACAGCAAGGAACTATAACACCAGATCAGGTTGCAAGCCTTGCACCATCTATTTTTTTGGAGGCCAAGAGGGGAGATGAATGTGCAAAGCAACTTGTGCATGCTGCCGCACAGGACCTTGGAATCCTGTTGAGTAAGATGGTACAAAGGGTAGGTTGTGAAAAACAGACAATTTATTTAACAGGCGGTATTTTTAAGGGCAACGAGCGTGATGCATTTATTCAGGCTATTTTTCGATCTGAGGCATTTAAAGAGACCTATGAACAAGCTAGACCAGAAGTAAAGTTACTTACAGATCGAAATCCAGCAGTAATTGCCGCATTGAAACTGCTTGAATCTGACAAGGGTAGTATATAGTTCAAGGGTACGAAAGTTAGATAGTTCTTAAAAAGAAAGCCTTTCAATGATAAATGAAGCACTCGTGAGCCGCTTGGTAGCCAGTCAGTTTCCACAATGGAAGGACTTACCCATTAGACGTGTTGTACCGAGTGGATGGGACAATCGAACTTTTCGACTAGGTGAGCGCATGCTTGTGCGTATGCCGAGTGCTACGGAATATGCAGTACAAATAGAAAAAGAACAGTTGTGGCTTCCACGATTGGCATCTTTACTACCACTTTCAATTCCAGAACCTTTAGCTCAGGGAGGGCCAGAGAAAGGTTATCCTTGGAGCTGGTCAATCTATCGTTGGCTTGAGGGACGCACAATTGCAGATGCATCAATAGCTAATCTGTATGACATTGCCATCAGCCTTTCAAATTTTCTTAATGTTCTACAGCGTATAGATACAAAAGGGGGACCTTTGCCGGGAACACATAACTTTTATCGTGGTGGATCATTAGCCATCTATGACGCTGAAACCAGGAAAGCTATAGCTCTTTTGAAGGATGATATCGATGTTGATGCTGCGCTCGAAATTTGGAAAACTGCGCTTAAAACCACTTGGCACGATTCACCAGTATGGATTCATGGTGATATCAGTCCTGGTAACCTATTGGTACAAGAGGGGCAATTGAGTTCCGTTATCGATTTTGGAGGTCTGGCTGTTGGTGATCCTGCCTGCGATTTAGCGATTGCCTGGACACTATTCGAAAGTGAAAGCCGAAAAACTTTTCGCTCAATGCTTTTGCTTGATGCTGGAACATGGGAGCGTGGTCGTGCCTGGGCTTTATGGAAGGCCTTGATAGTTGTAGCTGGGATTACCGATACAACTATCGTCGAAGCCGAACGATCTAGGCATACTATTGATGAGATACTTGCGGATCATAGACGCAGTGCTTAGGCTATGCAATTAGGAAGTAGTTTAACGATCAGCTGTTGCTTGATATAAAATGATTACAATGTGACACCTATAGGGTTTATATGGAGGTTGAAATCAATTTGTTTGTTCCTAAACGTGTCAACTAGGGGCCGCCAGTAAACTTACAATCCTGCTCTGGATTTACTTTTCATACAATAAGACTTCACGATATCTTTTTGTTGGATATGTTATACTATAATTAATTAAAATATATTTCATGAAAGGAAGCTTCTATGAAAACATCGATACTGGAAACTCTTGCTCCAAAATATGTTGTTGATAATAGTGGAGAAAAAACTGAAGTTTTATTGGATTTAAAAACATTCACAACTATGGTTGAAGAGTTAGAGGATTTGCATGATATCATGCAGGCAGAAAAAATCTTAGCTCGAGGACCAGAAGAAGAAGGAAGTACTCTTGACGAGCTAGAGAAGTCATTGAAAGAAGAGGATTAGTGTGGCACATGCCAATTTTGGTGCATATACAATAGTTTTTTCTAAGAGTGCAGAAAAATTTTTAAAAACATTGGATAAATCAGCAAGGCAACGTGTAATTACAAAAATCAAAGAGTTGCGTACAAATAGTGAAAATTTAGACATTAAAAAACTTAAGTCTCGCAGAGCTTTATATCGTTTAAGAGTAGGCAGATTTCGTGTGATTTATACCATTGAATCTGAACGCTTGGTTATTTACATAGTTGAAGTGGGGCATAGAAAAAACATTTATCAATCTTCAAGTTTTGCATAGTCTATAATTTAATATTTTTGTTTTTAAGTCTATTCCAAGCTCGATCTTTTTGTTCCTAAATGTGTCAGCTAGGGGCCGCCAGTAAGAAATAAATACGATTAAGGTTATAGTTTGCTTTAATGCATATCTGTTGAGACTTATTAAATATTATTGATACTATCGTTTTTTATTTGGTTGAACTGCAAGAGAAAATCCTACAGCATCTAAAAGAGAGACAATGCTAGTTAGCTTGGGATTGCCTTTTTCAGAAAGAATACGATAAAGGTTTTCACGACTCAAATTTGTTTTTTGAGCAAGCTCAGTCATTTGGCCTCCTTGAGCGTCATGAACGTTTTTGAGAGCAAGTAAAAACATGCGAGGATCATTATCAGCTAGTGCTTCATTAAGATAATGATAAGCTAGTTCTGGATCATGCAGGTTTTCTAATAATTTTTCTTGATAGCTTCTTAATTTTTTTTTCATAGTGATTCCTTATATTCAAACCAATACTGCTTTGCTTTGGCAATATCTTGTGTTTGTTTTTTTTATCTCCTCCTGTAAGCAATATTACAATCACTGATCCTTCTTTTCCAAAATAGATTCGATATCCAGGACCGTGGTCTATGCGCAATTCCCAGATACCATTAGCCCCTTGTAGACGTTTGGAATCTCCAAAATTACAAGTCTAACTCTATCAAGCCGTTTCATTACAATGGCTTTCATTCTTTTGTCGAGTCCATCTTCCCAATTAGAAAAAGGCTCTTTTCCTGTGTCTGTAGCGTAAATTACTATCTCAATTAACTTCATATCTATAGTGTAGCATAAAGGTCACACTTGTGCAAGATTAAGGACTTTTTTATAGGAGTAGGGCTTATTCTATAGCGGTATAAACTACCATCGAATTCAATTTGGTTGTTCCTAAACGTGTCAACTAGGGGCCGCCAGTACTTATAGCATATCTTTACTTTTCTAGGCGTATTCTTTTTTTATATTAGTTTTCGTAGTAGACTACAAATTAATATAATAGATTTATCACTTTGGAAAGGTGTTAAAATGAAAGAAACAAAAAGCCGTATTGTGGTAGATCCTAAAGTTATGGTTGGTAAGCCAGTCATCAAAGGAACTCGGTTGACAGTTCAACATGTTTTGGGTCTTTTGGCACAAGGTATGACGATGGAAGAGATAGTGCAAGAATATAGTAATCTTACCAAAGAAGATATTTTTGCATGTTTGACATTTGCACGAGATGCTCTTGAGGATACAACCTTTGCACCTTTGCCCGCGTAGGTAGGATATGAAGTTTCTCGTAGATGAATGTGTAGGGCCAAGTGTTGCTAGGTGGCTAGTTAACAATGGATATGATGCCATTTCGATCTATGATGATGGATTGGCTGGTATCGATGATAATTCGGTTTTAGAGAAGGCATTACTAGAAAATAGAATACTTATCACCAGCGATAAAGATTTTGGTGATATGGTTTTCAAAGATAAAAAACCGCATTGTGGTGTTACGTTGTTATGTCTTATTGACGAAAAACCAGCCAATAAAATTTTGGTACTAAAAAGAATTTTAAATAAGCACTCAGAAGACCTTTTTGAAAATTTTGTCGTTGTCACAGAAAAAACCATTCGCATTATAAAACCAACTTTTCCCTCAAACTAGTGAAAAGGCTTTGGCGTAGGGCTAAACTTAGTATGGAACTTAATTTGGTTGCTCCTAAACGTGTCAACTAGGGGCCGCCAGTTAAGTTAAATTCTCACAAAAGTTAATTTGCTTGTTTGTTTTTACTTTCTATTTTCTAAAAATATCCTTGGGGTCTTTATTCATAAGGGCAAAGAGGTGAGCAACGCTAGAAAGGCGTAAATTAGCTTCTCCCTTTTGAATTTTTGCCAATTGGGATGGGCTTGAAGCAAGAAGACGGGCGAGCTCATTGAACCCGATTTTATTTTTTTCCATATATTCATTGGTCATATCAGCAAGTATTTTTTGAAATGATTTAAGTATTTTAATCTCCCGTTGTGCTTGCTCCTTAATTTCTGCGATTTCTTGTTTGTTGAGCCGTTTATTGAGATAATCTTGAAAGCTTTTTGTTTTCATCAGTTATTCCTCCTTAAATTCTAATAAGCGTTTACGAGCAATTACAATATCTTTTTCTTGGGTTCTTTTGTTTCCTGTTGCAAGTATTATGATTACAAGCTCACCACAAAATCCATAATACACTCTAAGCCCAAACCGTCGTTCTCTTAACTCGAACAATCCTTTTCCTAGCGCTTTACTATGAGGTAGCTTAAGCTGGTTGCCTGCCAATTCAAGCATTGCGATTTCTTTAGCTAGAGATTTGAGTTGTCCTTTCGTAAGTTTGTCGAACCACTTTTCGATGGAACTAATGTCTTTTTCAGGAGTCCAATATTCGATTTTCCATTTCTTCATACTCAAGGACCTTTTTTATACTGTCGTTACTATATATAGTAATACTATATGCGGCAAAAGTCAATAGTTTAAACAGATAGTTTTAGAAGGGGTTCGCTTGGATGGTCTAGGGTAAATATGATTATTTTGTTCCTAAACGTGCCAATTAGGGGGCGCCAGTAATCCTTAGAACTTGTCTATTGTTGTTTAGCTTATGAAAATGTAGTAAAATAGCTACAATGTTAATTTTATATAGGTAGAAACTATGAAAAAAGATGCCATGGATATAGAGCCACGCTATATTGTAGATAGTACTGGTAAAAAGATAGAAGTTGTTTTAGATATTTCCACTTTTGAAAAAATGGTAGAAAAGCTAGAAGATTCATACTTTGGAGAGCAAGCCGAGCGTGCTTTGGAAGAGGGTGAGTTCATAGATTTTGATGAAGCAAACAAAAAAATATTAAAAAAATGATTTCTTATCCTTCATATCGACTAATCATCGAAAGAAGAGCACAAAAATTTCTTGAGAAGCTCGATACCTTAGAGCATAAGAAAGTCGTGTTCAAGATCAAAGATTTAGTTGCACCTACTCAACAAAGTTTAGATATAAAGAAGCTTCAAGGCTACAAGAACGTTTATAGATTGAGAATAGATGGTTATCGAGTAGTTTTTAGTGTCATTCAAGATAAGAAAATTCTTATCATCTTGGTTATCGGTCATAGAAAAGAAATCTATGATAAATTACAAAGAATTTCCTTTTAGAGTTGTGCATATTTAATATTTGAACATCAGTGTCGGAAATGCTTTATTTATACTGCTTAAACCAACAGCAAATTCGATTTGATTGTTCCTAAACGTGTCAACTAGGGGCCGCCAGTAAACTTACAATCCTGCTCTGGATTTACTTTTCATACAATAAGACTTGATTTAATGGCTGTTTAATGGCATAATAATGGCATAGGAATTAAAGAAAGGAGACCTAGTATGTTTAAGCCGAATTATATCATATCCTCTTTTATAGCCACCTGTTTAATGAAAATAGAGGCGTTAACGAAGGAGATTGAATCCCTACCTCTAACCCCAATGGTTTTAGCTACCTTGCGGGAGACGGCTGCTTTACAGTCGACGTATTACTCTACCAAGATTGAAGGTAATCGTCTGACCAAGAAGGAGGTCGAGGAGGTTCTTTTTAAGGGTGAACGGCTTCGAGGTAAAGAGCGTGATGAAAAGGAAATTCTTGGATATTACGAGGCACTTTCTTGGTTAGAGAATTTAGCACTGACCAAAAAGCATCTTGATGAAAAAATGATAAAAAAATTACATGCATTGATTATGGGTGGTGGTCGAAAAACTGTGACACCAACGGCATATAGAGATGGTCAAAATGTCATTAAAGATGGTGCAACAGGACGGATTGTTTATTTGCCACCAGAAGCAGCAGATGTTTCATCGTTGATAAAGGAGCTTATCCAATGGATCAATCATGCAGTTGAGACAGGGGTTCCTATACCATTGATTGCTGCGATATTTCACTATCAGTTTGCTACGATTCATCCATATTATGATGGTAATGGAAGAACTGCACGATTAATAACGACCTTTTTATTGCATAGATATGGTTATGATCTTAAAGGAATCTACTCCCTGGATGCTTATTATGCTGATAACCTAACAGATTATTATGGGTCACTTTCTGTAGGAAGTCATAACTATTATATGGGTCGTGCAGATGAAGATATAACTCCATGGATTTCATATTTCTGTATTGGAGTAGAAAAGAGCTTTGAACATGTGAAAGCACAAGCTCTGAAGGCAAGCAAAAAAGGAAGTAAAGACCAATCAAGGACCTTGAGAAAGCTCGATGCAAGACAACGTACAGTATTAACTATCTTTAAAGATCAAGAAGTTGTTACATCGCGTGATATAGCAACAATTCTACGAATCAAACCGCGAACAGCTCGTGCATTAGCTCAACAATGGGTGGAGGATGGATTTCTAAAAGTAGCGAGCTTATCTAAGAAGACGAGAAGCTATTCTTTGGCTCAGGTCTATAATTGTTTTGATTAAACATGTCAACTAGAGGGCAGTACTTAGGGTATGTCTTTATTTGAAGTAGAGTCGCTTTTTTAAACTTGGTCCTAGTGAAATAATTTTTGAGTGCTATTCTTATGTGAAAGTATAGTAAGTAAAAAATCGAAACTATCTATCTATGCATAACAAGCACTTTATTTTCATTGGTCTAGGCACATTCAGTATCGCATGCGTTATGCTATACGCTTCTCGTTCCCCCATTGATCGAGAAAACGTCACCAGCGCTCGAATTGGCTGGGTTGCCAAGTCCTAATAATCAAAGTGCTTGTACTGAAAAAAAGAACTTTGATGGTTCCATTACTTTCACCACACTTAGGAATAGGTTATTTTTATGAACGCTTTGCAATCTATTGATATGGGAAGTGAAGTCGTAACGCCACCGATTGTTCCTCCAAATTATTGGCGTTTTTGCTCGAACATTCCAATGCAACATTAGTAATTTAAGTCTTTGGGGTGGCTACCTTGCATTCAATTTTGCCTTCTAATTTAGTTAATGATTGAGATGCATTTTCAATCATTAGTTTTATTTTGTCAGGCTGATGCGCATTATGTACTGCAATATATTGGCTTACATCTTCTACCCAAGAACGTAAAAATAATGGGTCTGTTTCGATATAGACTTGAATATCGACTAACATAATTACATAAACTGTTATAAAAAATAATAATTTTTACCTATTTTTATACTATGAGTTCTTATTTAGGTAAACGCTAGCATGCTGAATTCTTGTAAAACAAGATTCTTAACAAAAGCTGGCAAGATTATTTTTGCAATTGAAGTTTAGGATTTTAAAGAATAGACAAAAATGTCGGTAGAAGAGTTTAATTCTACCGACATTTATTTAATTATGTATTGGGCTTGAAGTATGTATTAATACGAGCGACCACACTTTTTATAATTTTGGAGATATCCACAAATATTATTATCGCCAGTATTGTTTTCACAGTCCCTATTGCTTTCGCAGTGAACGCGATTATGTGAATACAATGATGTTGATTGTATGCCTGCTATTAAAACAAATAGCGATAACAACAGTAATTTTTTCATAACAACTATTTCCTTATTTTGCATTCCAAATGGACTTCACCTTTATTTTAAGAATAGCATTAATTAATTCCAAATAGCAATACACTGTCGACAGTGAGAGGATTAAGGTGTAAAGAAGTGATAGAAAAGGGTTGAATCAGCTGATATAATGGGTAGATAGGCTATAACAAATAATTGGCATCAAAATGGAAATTAAGGGAAAAGGCATGGAAGATAAATCTCCTCGTATTGGGATAGGGGTTATTGGGTATAATTCTAACAATCAGATTTTGTTAGGCAAGCGAAAAAACACTCATGGAGAGGGCGATTGGGCTGTTCCTGGAGGGCATTTAGAGTTTGGGGAAACACCAATAGAGTGTGCCATTCGGGAACTCAAAGAAGAAACGGGGCTGGATTTAGAGGATCCTCAAGAAATTATGTTTACAAATGACTTTTTTGATAAAGAAGATAAGCATTATGTTACTATTTTTGTACAGGGATTTGTCCAGGGAGAACCTAAACTGTTGGAACCTAACAGGTGTGAAAAATGGGATTGGTTTACTTTAGAGAGTCTACCTAGTCCATTATTTAAACCATTTAAGAGCTTTGTTGAAAAACTTAATAGCTAAGATATAAATACAACCAGTTAGATATTTTTAAAAAACTCTGCGTCTAACTATTTCTCATGAGTGATTTTGAGATCTATTTTTTAATAAAAAAGAACGAGCTACTTTAAGTGTCTCGTTCTTTTTTATTAAAAAATGCTATTTCTAGACAAAATAGGCTAGGATTCCGCCTGTTAAGCCGTATGCAACGAGTTCATAGCCGGTGGTCAGTACAAACCATTGGACCGATTTTTTCTCCCAAAGAACTCCGCCAAAGCTATTTGTGGCAACAAAGCCAAACCATATGGATATTCCTAAAAGAACGCCTGAGCCTATAGACTCGATTCCTAAGCGAGTAATCAGGCAGCTGAGCATGGCTGAGATAATGATCGAGGTTAAGATGCCCCCAAGGATAGCGACTTGTGCTTCTTTAGGTTTGATATCTTTTTTAGTTTTGCCAATGAGTTTCATCCACGTGGCGCCAAAAACAGATGGAGAATACCAGATCATTCCCAGTATCATACGTACTACTGTGGCTATTCCGATTCCAATAACAATTACATTTGTATACATTAAATATCCTTAAGGTAACTATTGAACAACTTTTTCCACTTTAGCATAAAAAATTCTTTTGGATAGTGTGACAAATTATATTTTGTACTTGCCAGAATATTTAAGAGGAGTATATTAACGGGAATTTATGCTTGTGAGATATGAAGGAGATTTAATGTTTAAATACCACTATAGATTGTTTCTAATCACTTTGCTTTTCACTTCTGTTGCTATTTTATCTGAAAATCAAGACGGTGTTCATAATTATCATCCCTATCACCGTGAGGCTGTATATAAGATAGCTTTATCCCATGTCCGGGGTTTGGTGTCATTTTTGGCATACAAGTGGCATAAATCAGGTGTTCCTGAAACCGCTTGTAACAATCAGGTTATGTGTTTTTTTGATGTTCCAAATCTTAATCAAGGAAAGAATCACAGTAAGGTTTATCTGAAGGAGGGTGTTCCCAAAGGGTTTATTAACTATAGCTTTAAGACTCCCTGGTATCGAGCTTTGTTAAATCAGCAGGATGGGGCAGTTGTAAAAGTCCATCACATGGCGGTTGATAATGAGCTAAGGGGGCAAGGTATTGGTACTCTGTTGATGGATCATGTGATTGAGGATTGCACCAATCTCTCCGCTAGTAAGGTTGAGCTTTGGTCAACCTTTAATAATGAAAGATTTTACCATAAGACTGGATTCAACCAAACTCATATTACAAGGCTAGCAGAGGTTAAATTTACTAAGCGTTTGCGTCCGCATCCTCTTTTAGAAGGTGCCTTATATGTTTTGAAGCGTTTTCATAAGTAATTCTTACCCCTATCGACGAGCTGAAAGCTGTTTGGTATACTGAGAAAAACCTATACAAACATGGAAAGTTCAAGGATTGGATACGATGGAAAAAGCTACAGGTAACATTTTATTATATTATAAGTATGTAGAAGTGGAGAGCCCAAAAGCTATTATGAAATGGCAACGTGAGCTTTGTGAAGAGCTTGAATTAACGGGACGTATTCTTATTGCTCATGAAGGCATCAATGGAACAGTTGGTGGCTCTATCGAATCTGCACAAGCTTATATAAAGGCTATGAATGAGCATCCATTGTTTGGTGGTATTGATTTTAAAATTAGCCCGGGAAGCTCTGAATATTTTCCACGCTTACGTATTGTGGTAAAAGAAGAAATTTGTGCTCTAGGGGTTAGCCCTGAAGAGCTGACTGTGGCTGATGGTGGTGTGCACCTTACTCCTGAACAAACTCATGAGCTGCTTTCAAATCAGCCTGATGATTTAGTTATTTTAGATACTCGTAATAACTATGAATCTGATATTGGTAAGTTTGATGATGCAATTATTCCTGACATTAAAAACTTTAGAGACTTTCCACAATATGTAGAAGATAATTTGGAGACATACAAAGATAAACCTGTATTAATGTATTGCACCGGTGGTGTTCGTTGTGAACGTGCTACTGCATACCTCAAACAAAAAGGTATCGCTAAAGAAGTTTATCAAATTGAAGGTGGCATTCAGCGATATGGTGAAAAATATCCCGATGGTTTTTTCCGTGGCAAGAATTATGTCTTTGATAGTCGAATATCCGTTAAGGTTAACGATGATGTTTTAGGTTCATGTTATATCTGTGAAAAGCCTAATGATGACTATTACAACTGTGTTAACGCGTTATGTAACCGCCACTTTATTGGCTGTAAAGATTGTATAGTAAAATACAATAACGCATGTAGCTCTCAATGCTTAACATTGGTGGAAAAAAAAGAAGTTAAAGAACGTTCTCCGTTCGTTAAACTTCCATAAATTAATCCATAGTTTTTATTATAATCAACTCAGATCTTTATTGCGACTTAATTATTTTGTTTATACATTTATAAACAAAATGCAGGTTTAATATTGTAAAAAGATGAAATTTATGTAGAATAGAAAACTCATGAAATGTTGTTCGGGGGTTTATTCCGTTTATTTTATTTTTACCATACATATTAGGAACCGTTATGCGTATTGTCTCATCCGGGTTGTTTGTTGTGTTGTCTGTTTTTTGTTTGAGTGCTCATGCTCAATCTGATATCGAGTTAAGAAAAAGTTTTGCTGGAGAGTCAACAGAGGTTATTCAGGAAGCTTTTAATCAAGAACAAGCTTGGGGCTTATGTACCAGTATTGATCTTCATGGTTGTAAAAATATCATGAATGAATCAGATGAATCTGAAGCTACAATTAAGCGTTTTGTTATTGAACTCTGTGAGTTGATTGCTATGAAACGTTATGGTGCACCCGCAATTAAGTGGTTTGGTACAGGTGGCGTTGAAGGGTATACTTTAACACAGCTTATTGAGACATCTTGTATTTCAGCACATTGGGCTGATGACAGAGTGTTTTTAGATATCTTTAGTTGTAAGTTCTATGATCCTTACACTGCAATTGAATTTATTAAAAAATTCTTTAAAGCAGAAGATGCGTCCATTAATATTTGGATTCGAGTTTAAGCCTTATATAAATTTTAAAAAAGAGGTCTGCTGTTTATTCAGGAGACCTCTTTTTTTGTTCCATTGAATTGCTTTGATTTTTTTTGATACGGTTATGTAAATTAAATAATTAAAACAAAAGTGGAATATAATGAAATCATTGTTGCATGAAACCCGTATTGATATCCCTAAAGAAGATCGTATTAAACTTATAGAGATACTCAATAAGACTCTTGCTAGCGCTTCGGACTTACAAGTTCAATTAAAACAGGCGCATTGGAATATTAAAGGCAAACAGTTTATTGCTGTTCATAAACTGCTGGATGAATTAGCAGAAGAGATTGAGGATCAAGTTGATGTTGTTGCTGAACGGGTTACCAGCCTGGGAGGAACCGCTTTAGGGACATTACAGCAAGCCGTGAAAAATACAGCACTGAATGAATATCCTGTAGATATTTTTGCGATAGAAGACCATATCGCTCATTTGTCTGATAACTTTGCCATACTTGGCAAGCTGACCCGCCAAGACATTAAAAAAAGTGATCAGATTGGTGATATGGCTACGAATGATCTGTATATTGACTTGGCCAGAGTGTTGGACAAAAGTCTTTGGTTTTTAGAAGCGCACTTGCAAAGCTGAATTCTACGAGTTTTTCTTGTACACTTCTCTTAATATATAGTTGTTATCAGGCCCCTGGCCTGTTGAAGCTGCTGACCATGCCTTGTCAGATGGCTGTTGGCATTCGGAAGTGTTTTTTGGGCCTACCGATACGAAGGTGCTACTTTTGACTAGTGGGCATTGGCATATAGCTTGTGGAGACCCATCAGCTTGGTACTGAACCTTGCATCGGATACCAAAACAGTTGGCCCAGGGGGTTTTGGTTTTAAAGAGGCATGCAGTGGCAGGAGCACTTAAGTCATGCTTAACATCGGGGGTGGTATTGGCTATGGAGTAGTTGGATACGACTGTTTTTAGTTGGCCATTTTGTGAGTAGGTTGGTTGAGTTTGCTTTAAGCTTTTAGGGCCAACCGAGATCCTTTGCCATGCAGGGTCGGTTTTTAAACCATATATAGGACAAATACAGATCGACATCTTCGGATTGTTAGGATCGATGGTGCACAAGGCTTTAGAACATAAAGCATATGGAACATTATCCATGGCATACAATTTCGATGACCCATTTTTTTGATACGCATAAACAGTTTGGTCACCAATGGACTGAGTGCCTAACAATTGAGGAGTCTTACCTAAAGAGGTACCACTCAGTATTAACAATATCGCTAAAATACCTTTGATAGCGTTAGGTTTCATATAATTTTTTTCGTTATTTACTGCGCTTAAGTTGTTCTTCTAGATTATATAAGTATTGAGAGTAGATTTTTTCTTGTAATGAAAGGTCTCTCCACTGCTCATCCAAGGGATTATGAATTTTCCATAAGTAGTTAACGTTATGGTGTTGTGGATTCGAACTACGTTGAAGGCGATCTACTAATGCTTTTTTATGCTCAAACCATTCATTTTTTTCTTGGCGGATACCGGTTAGCTTTTTGCTCACATCATCCCACTCTCGCTGTTGTTGTGCATACGTGAGTATTGGATAAGGATGATAGCTAGACAAGCTTCTTCCTGGATGCAGGACATTCCATGTATAAGGGCCCAATTTCTGACCCATATTTTTCGCCATCATACCATGACCTGATCCAACAACTAGTAATGTTGCTAGCAATATTAACACTTTTTTCATATCTCAATCTCCATAGTTAAACTTGTTCTTTATATATTAACAGGCTGGTGCTTTAAATAGCAATGATATGGCCTGGTTTGCTTAAAAAAGAATTGAAGGGTGGGGATTGCATCCATGTTGATTGAGCTATTGAATAAAATTAGCCTTTATTTTGTTTCGTATTATGCTTATCTATAAGTAAAAAGTATGAAATTTTATTAGAAAGGGTACTCTCATGAGATGGCTGTTTATGGTGCCATTTTTGTTATGTATGGGGTTGTTTGGTAGTGATACAATTGTAATGCCTGATGGGTTGCTGAGTGATTCAGGGTTGGACGCTCACTTTATAGCTGAATTTGCGTTGTTTATTGCGACGCTATTGTTTGGGACCTTGATTATCGGCAAGATTTGTAAGTATTTTTTCAGGTTGCCTGTTATTGCAGGGCAGATTATTGGTGGGATTATCCTAGGGCCATCATTATTAAATATCAGACAGTTGCCGGTGTTTGCGCATCCGGCAATTTTTACTGATATGCTTACAGGTCAGATGTATTCTTTTGTTTCATCTGATTTTTTTGTTCTTTTTGTTTTGATTATCTCAGCTACTGTAACAGTAGGTTATTTGCTATGGTCGGCTGGTTGTGAGACTAATTTGCAAAGTCTTGCTAAGGTTGGGCTTGTTGCGACTAATGCTGGGGTGTTGGGAGCGGTTATCCCTATTCTGATGATTGGTGGTCTTGCGTACTTTTTCTTAACCGCTGATGCTTCTGTAGCGCAAATGATCGGGTTGGGAATAATCTTTTCTGCTACCAGTGTTTCTATTCCTATCGCGATGTTGTTTGCTAGTCATAAGATGCATCTTCGCAGTTCTCAAGCAACCTTAGGTGCAGCCATTATTGATGATGTGATAGCGGTTATCCTCCTATCGGTTTTCTTGATTTGTATGCAGACAGGCATGTTTGGAGCTTTGCCGGTGGGTTATCACGCGCCAGAATCTAGCTTAGGGTTAGCTTTTGGACGGATGTTTTTTGCCTTTATCGCGCTTTTTAGTGTTGGGCTTTTCGTGTTGCCTTATGTGATAAAAAAGCTAAAAAATAGTAACTTTGTTCATCTTATTGGGCCAGCAGCCTTTATCTTTATGTTGTTGTTTTTCTCTTGTGCAGAGTTGATTGGCGGGTTGGCTGGGATAACTGGGGCGTATTTTGCAGGACTGTTCCATCGGATGGTTGATAGTCGCAACCATGCTGAAAAGGTGATGTCCCCATTTGTTAATAGCCTATTATTACCGCTTTTTTTAGGATCTATAGGATTGCAGGTTGATTTAAAGATTCTTTCATTTTCTTCATGGATAGTCGTATTGTGGCTTTTGATTGCTGCAATCGTATCTAAACTGGTAGCCACATATTGGGCTATTGGGATGAGTAACCTGACAATGTCCAAGGGGCAAAAGCACTGGACGTGGCTGGAAGGGTATATATTTGGGTCATCCATGATCCCTCGTGGTGAGGTTGGGCTAGTGGTAGCTTCAATATTGCGTGGCAGTAGTGTTATTGATTCCCAATTATATGTCATCTCTGTGGTTGTTATTATTTTGACTACCGTGGCTTCACCTATCATGCTCTCGATCGGGTTTTCTAAGCTTGATTTATTGGAGGTGTCTGAGGATGGTGGGGTTGTTACTGTCAACTTAGGAATGTTCCCAATAATAGGTACTAGTCAGCTTTTTAATATGATTGTTAATGTTCTTTCGGCTAATACCAAGTTTTCATCTGAGATTCGGTTTAGTGAAGGGCGTCGGATCTTGGATTTGAAGAAATATAAGGTTAAAATAGCCTATTCTCCAGGTGAAGGGGTCATTATGGAGGGTGATAAGATACAGATAGAACAAATCATAGATTTAGTGAAAAAGGCGATTAAAACTGACTTGAGCGAAATAAGCGTCTCTTAATCAGTAGATCCCCATTTACAAAAGGGTGATTTTAAGGGATAATTAGATATAATCGATAAAATAATACTTGGTTGTAAGGAAGACGAAAAATTATGAGAAAAGATATTCACCCAGAATTACATGAAATTACAGTAAATTGTACTTGTGGTGCAGAGATTAAAACTCGATCAACAAAAAAAGATATTCACTCTACATTGTGTTCATCGTGTCACCCATTCTATACGGGCACTCAAAAGTTTGTTGATACAGCTGGTCGTATTGAAAAATTCCAAAAGAAATTTGGGCCTAAGAAAGTTGCTCCTAAACCTGCAGCAAAAAAAGCAGAGCCTAAACAGGAAGAAGTCAAAAAAGACATTCTTGTGAAAACGACTAAAAAATAATGTTTGATCAATGGGATCAGGTTATTGAAAAGTATGATGAGTTAAATGAGAAGTTGTCTCAACCGGCAATTGATAAAAAAACACGTCAAACTTTACAAAAACAGCATTCACATTTATCAATACTGCTTGAAATGCACAAGCAGTTAGTCGAGATTGAATCATCACTTACAGATGTTCAAGAACAATTGGATAGTGGTGATGCAGAGATGCAGGAATTGTATCAAGAGGAGAGTACTGAGCTTAAAGAAAAAAAAGAAGAGCTTCTTACTCAAATCGATGACTATCTCTTTCCGCCTGATAAACTGGACAATCGTTCAGCCTTTATAGAAATTCGTGCTGGTGCCGGTGGGCAAGAAGCAGCATTATTTGTTGCTGACTTGTTACGCATGTATACAGCCTATGCCGATTTGAAGCGTTGGAATGTTTCAATCATTAGTGCAAGCGAAACCGATCTTAAAGGCTTTAAAGAAATTGTGATCCATATTAAAGGCAAGAATGTCTATGGGTTACTCAAGTATGAATCAGGCGTGCATCGAGTGCAACGGGTTCCCGATACAGAATCTGCTGGACGGGTCCATACTTCAACGGTAACGGTGGCAGTTTTGCCTGAAGCCGATGAGAAGGAAGATGTACAAATTAGTCCGTCCGACCTCAGAATTGACGTTTACAGAGCGAGTGGTGCTGGTGGGCAGCACGTTAACACGACTGACTCTGCGGTTCGAATTACACACTTACCAACGGGTGTGGTTGTATCATGTCAGGATGAGCGGTCCCAGCTCAAGAATAAATCAAAAGCGATGAAGGTTTTACAGTCTCGGATCCTTGCTGCTCAAAAAGAGAAGGAAGAGAGCGAGATGAGCCAACAGCGTAAAGAGTTGGTTGGAACTGGAATGCGTGCTGAAAAAGTTCGTACATACAATTATCCTCAAAACCGAGTGACAGATCATCAGGTTAATTTAACCTTGAAAAAACTTGATCAGGTTATGGAGGGTTCGATGGATGATATTGTTAACGCTTTACAAGAGCGTGATCGCACAGATCGTAAAAAGAAACCGCTCTCGTTTCTTAAAACAGATTAATTTATCTGTTCCTTTAAATTAAAAAAAATCAAGTCTATTTATTTTTTAGTAATGCTTTAAACTTTTTAAATAAGTCATCAACTATTCTTTAACTCAACCGATTTCTAGCGGTACAAAAAAAGGCCTGTCTATGCTTTTTTCTTATTTAATTGAACATAATCGTTATTTAAACTTTTTTGGTATAGCATTCATTTTATTGATTGCGTATGTGTTTTCTACAAACAAAAAGAAAATTGACTATCGACTTGTCGTTACTGCTTTAATCATGCAATTTGTTATCGGTGTCATTGCATTAAAAACGTGGATTGGTGCTACGGCTTTATACTATGTTTCCTCATTGGTTGAGCAGCTATATTTGTTTGCCGGAAAAGGGATTGAATTTCTTTTTGGACCATTAGGGGTGAATATGGCGCCATGGGGTGTGGTGTTTGCTATTCAAATTCTACCGATCATTGTCTTTTTTGGCGCATTAATGTCGCTCTTGTTTCATCTAGGCATCGTTCAATATTTAGTTGCTGGGATTAATTTTGTGGTTCGACCTTTACTGGGAACTTCGGGTGCAGAAACGTTGTGTGCGGTTGCTAATAGTTTCTTAGGCCAAACAGAAGCACCACTTCTTGTTCAACATTATTTAAAAGATATGACTCGTTCAGAATTGTTTGTGGTCATGGTAAGTGGAATGGCGACCATTAGCGGTTCAATTTTGGCTGTTTATTCTAAGTTGGGTGTTCCTACTGCCTCTATGTTGGCAGCGAGCGCTATGGCTATTCCTGCTTCGATTTTAATAGCAAAAATTATGATTCCTGAGACTGAACAAACAAAAACTGGTGGTGATACACCAATCGTGCTAGAGCGGAAGACTAAAAACATTTTTGATGCTATTTCAGCTGGAACTTCTGATGGATTGAGCTTAGCATTAAATGTTGGTGCGATGTTGATCGTGTTTATTTCGTTGATAGGTATGTTGGATGCGATATTATTGTATTTTTCAGTAGGGGTTAATGCCTTCTGTTCTTTAGTACATTTGGATTGGCAGATGCCTTTATTGAATTTAAAAATGATTTTTGCGATTTTGTTTAGACCGTTTGCTTATCTTCTTGGATTTAGTGGAGTTACTGCAGTTAAGGTAGCCGAGCTTTTAGGAACCAAGGTGAGTATTAATGAGTTTGTAGCATTTTTGGAAATGGTTCCGATGAACTTATCAGCACGTGCGGAAACGATTGTTACGTATGCCTTGTGTGGTTTTGCTAACTTTTCATGTATTGGAATTCAAATTGGTGGGATTGGGGTTTTAGTTCCTGAGAAACGACAGTGGCTGACTGAGCTTGGTCTTAAAACCGTACTTGCAAGCTCTCTTGCAAATCTGTCTTCAGCAATGATAGCGTCTCTCCTTATTTAGTATTTACCAAATACTAAAAACCTGAGATCCTTGGATTCTTTCTTGTATTGCTACAGTGTTTTTTTGTATCCTCTTTCTTTATAGAAGGGGGCTGTAAGGATGAAAAAGACTGCATTATTTATTCTATTATTATCGACATTGAGTTTAACCGGCGCCTGGGATCAGTGGAAGAGAAACGATTTAGCTGTTGCTATGGCAGCTAATAGAGTGGTGGATGATAGCTCCTCAGTATATTCTTCTGACGATGAAGAGGACTCGACCGTTTTAGAACTTTTATGTGGTTCTAAGCGAACACTATTTGAGTTTGATCCTCATGAAACGGTATCGTTAACCGAGCGTTTTAAGTTACCTGGGCAGAAAAATGTTGCCATTGTTGATTTTGAAGTACTAGGGCGCCCTAAAAGTTTAAGGGGATTGAATCCGGTTTCTGAAAAAGCTCGCAAAAAATTTAATTCTCATATGGGAAGAAATTGTACCCGTCATAGAAATGTTCCTGTATTTGGCGATCCTGAAGAAGTCCATGTACGTTCTGAACGGGTAGCGATGCCTGATGCATCACAATTATCTTTAGACCCAGGCTTGTTAGAGGAGTTGCAACAAGATGCTTCTAACAGGGTTATGCCTCGTGATCAATTATCTGTTGTTGCCATTGTTCACACTACAGGACGCCGTAGTCGTATTGATACTGAGATGCAAAGGCTCATGAATGGTGAGTTTATTCAAACTTTATGGTTTGTTCGGGCCGTTGGTGCAGGTGGTTCGGGTTTAAGAATCAGTTTTCCTAATGGCAGGGGTAATGGTGGTCCGGTTCATCTGATGAGTCAAGGAAAATCTATCTTGGAGCAGCCAGGGCTGGAAGAGTTTTATTTTAAAATGCTAAAACAAGTTGTAGATGGAATTGAAGGTGACAAGAGCTCAGCTGATGCCAGGGCGTTGCTTCGTGAGTTTCGACTTAATCGTCAATTTACAACATTGAAACTTCCATTAGGGGGTCATAGTTATTTTCAGCTCAATGGTGTTTTGGAAGAACGACCAGAAGCTGAAGGTGGAGGCGCAATCGTGAATACTAGTCTTGAAGAGTTGGTTTTAGTACCAAAAAAAGAAACCAAGCCCACTGTATTACTATGGGCTTGGCATAAACTATGGGGAAAGGCTTAAGCTTGTTGAGCTCGAGCTTTATTGTTTTTGTACATTACTGTACCAACGGCTCCGGCTGCTGCTATAGCAACACCACCGATGACATAGTTTTTACTTACAGCTTTTTTGAGTGTTATGGCTGCATAAACAGTAGAACCATAAACAAGTCCACCAACGATACAGTCACGTCGTGTGAGGTATTTAACACACTTGATTGCAGCAGTCTTATAGTTAGACTTACAAACACCATATAATGATTTTGCAATCAAAGATGCTTCGTCAGTAATATTTCCTACAAAAGAAAATACACTTTCTTCTGATTCTTCGGAAGCTTTTTCAGCAGAGTCAGATGTTTCGGTTCCAACTTCTCCATCAATACTAGTGAGCATGCTCGCATCAAGAACTTCAGCTACAGGTGCACTAGGTTGAGGTGTTTCGTTGTCATACGGCAAAAGGTATGACTCATTTGAATCACCGCCAGCATATAGACTCACTGTTGCGATTGAGATAAGAGCTGCAAGCCCTAATATAATTTTTTTCATAATAAAAAACCTCCATAATAAAACAATTGATGCTTATTTAACTTAATACAAGTATAAAATAAACCACGATAATTGCAAAAGGTGGGCCTGTATCGCGCCCGCGGGGTTTTCTATTTGAAACAATGTGTCTGTGGGGTCTTTGGCGATTTCTTATATGATTGACTGGATCCGCTGATTGGATTTATTGGGCAGCTTTAGCATCAATGAGCAGTTTTGCAATTTCAGCATGACTCCCTTTTTCGCAAGCTGCTCGTTTTAATCCTGTAACAGAAAAACCATCAAGATTAGCTTTAGCATCAATGAGCAGTTTTACAATTTCGGTATGACCTTCGCCAGCTGCCTCTATTAATGCTGTATAGCCAAACTCATTATCTTTAATATTAAGATCAGCACCGGCATCAATCAGTAGTTTTACAGTTTCAGTATGACCATTTTTAGCTGCCCGCATCAATGCTGTATAACCTAAGATACCATTTTCTTTAATATTAAGATCAGCACCGGCATCAATCAGTAGTTTTACAGTTTCGGTCTGACCATTTTTAGCTGCCCATATCAGTGCTGTAGCACCAATGTTATTAATAAGTAAAATATTAAGATCAGCACCGGCATTAATAAGTAGTTTTACAGTTTTGGTATGACCTTCGCAAGCTGCCCACATCAGTGCTGCACCAGACGCACCATCAAGCCTAGCTTTGGCCTCAATAAGCAGTTTTGCAATTTCAGTATGACCATTTTTAGCTGCCAGAACCAACGCTGTACCAGACACACCATCAAGATTAATAAGTACAAAATCAAGCCTAGCTTTGGCCTCAATAAGCAGTTTTACAATTTCGGTATGACCATTTTTAGCTGCCCGCATTAATGCTGTATGTCCAAAAGTTTCAGTTTTATTAAGATCAGCACCGGCATTAATAAGTAGTTTTACAATTTCGGTATGACCATTTTGAGCGGCCAATATTAATGCTGTAAGGTTATTATTATATGTTGCACCATTATTAAGATCAGCACCGGCCTCAATCAGTAGTTTTACAATTTCAGTATTACCCTTTTTAGCAGCTTCTATAAGATCATTCTGGTTATTGAAGTCAGCCTGTGGACACACTGTTGTAATTGAGACAAGAGCGACAATACCTAATATAATTTTTTTCATGAAACCTTTGTAATAAAACATTAATGCAATTTAAACTCAATATAATTATAGAAGAAATAGCAGTAATTGTAAGTTGTTTAGCGGTTTATTTGACACTGTTGTTGTGCGTGAGTGAGAATTTCTACCGTATTATTATGGATGATTTTGAGGCCTACGCTTTGGTATTCAAGAATTTTTGTTGGCCTAGATACCCAGTTGAGGATATGGTTTTCGCGGAATATCAGACCTGCATCAGCTGCACTCATGTATTGAAATAACTCATCATGGGGAACATGAGTTATATGGTAGTCCGTAGGTTTTAAGTTTGCCGTATCACAGAATTCTTGGAAGACTTTTGCGTCTTGAGAAAGTATTAATAAGTAGCTTTTTGAATTGTTTTTTAGTTCTTTAGTAAAAAATTGAATGATTTTTTCTGGACATTGCCAGGTTTTACCCGAGCCAGCATAACAATAAACATATCGATCATGTGGGACATTTAACTGTTCTCGAATTTGTTTGTGCCACATTTGTATTTTGGTTGCTGCTACTATCGGAGGTATATCTTGAGAGGCAATAGAAATGAACTTAGTATCTATCTTGTAGATATCAATAAAATGTTGCTTCATGGCTTTGCTTACAACTTCTATGGTTGTAGGCTGTGACATTGCCGGGATGAGCTTTTGATAGGTTTTACGCTCAAGAGCTTTAAATTGTCGATAGCGAACCCATGTAATAGGGAGCTGCCATAGTTTAGAGCGATTGGCATACCAATATTCTTCAGCAAGAAGACCACGTGCTTGAATAGTAATGTGTGAACAATCTGGACTAATTCCCCTTAATGCTATCCATCCAGCCAGGGCGCCGCGCGCAGTTATGGTATAGTTGGAGAGATTTTGTAGGTTATGTTGGAGTGTTAAGATACATACGCGCAGAGTGAACCGTCCCCAAAAGTGTGGTCGATAAAAGAGTTTTATTTTCAGTCTTTCATGGATGTTTTTAGTTTTCTTTTTTTCTTCCCGATGGAGGATATTGCTTTCAAAACTGAATAGTATAATATTGAGCGCGGGGTTTTGGTCTAATTTTTTTAAGATTGGTGCTAGAACCAGTCCTTCAAAAACAGAATTGGTAATACTATCAGTGATAATATAGATTTGGGTTTGTTCTGGCATATCACTCTCTTTTTAACCTTTTTTAGTGTAGATGGATATATCCAAAGTATAACAATGGAAATCTACTTTCTCAAATTTGTGGTTAAAGGAGTGTTAACAATGGACTTCTTTGCCTATCAATCTTCCTGGCTCATAATCTGAGCATGACTCTAGGAGATAATCAAATCGCTTAGAAAAGTGTAGGTATTTTTGATGACAAAACTCGTTCTTTTTTTTGCCATGATAAAAAGAGAAGTTTTCTCGATTTTTATTCTGGGCTGAATAAGTAAAGTTGTAAGAGCCTTCTCCTAGGACCTTTAATCCACAAAAGAGAATGAACTTGTGATGCATGATTCCGCTCTTGATATTATAGATATGAACATGAGCATCACGATGTATTGATTCTATACCCCGTGCAGGACATGTTGGATCTACAATAATATCTACGATGATATTTCGTTTTTGAATGGCATCCTGAAGAGCTTTAAGGATTACTGTGTCAGCAAGATAATACATAGCAATCTTAATATGTTTTTTTTCTTTTCCAATAAAATCTACTAATGCGTTGCGGATATTATCGTTAGGTGAAAATAGATCTACAGCCGGTTGATTATTGAATAATTGCTCAATATCAAAGCGATTGGATTGTTGATGAGCTGAAAGGAAAATAACGAGACAAATGACAATAACGATTGCGTAGGGTAGTGAATATTTCATAGTGCCTTACTACTTCTATACTATTTTAAATATGCTAAAGCCTTAGTATAGAATTCTTTATGGGAAGATTCAAGTTGTGAGAGGAAAGTATTAAGGTGGTGACTGTTGGGAATTTCTGAAAAGAGGTCAATCGTTTTAAATAGTAACTTGCTCTTGGCTTTTTCATCATATGCTGGATTTGATAAGTGGGTCATGAGGTTGAGTTGTGCGACCAGGGCTTCTTCCTCTAGGGTAACCAAGTGTTCAAACTGCTGTAACATCATCTCAGCATGATCAAGTTCTTGATTATGAGTTAGTAAGCGAATTAATTTTTTGAAAAAGTATCTACTTTTTTCTTCATTATTTAACTGTTGATACAATGAAATGATTTTTTCATGGAAAGGAACGGACTCCTGATAGATTGAAAGGAGGTGTTCATAGATGGTGGCAGCCTGAAAGAATTTTTTGTCTTGAACATATAATGCAGCAGACTTTCTATAGCATTCTATGGCTTCTGGATCTTCAAACGATAGGAGCATGTCTCCTTGTAGTTGATAGGCCAAAGCTTGATTATTGATGGAGTGCATGAGCAGTCTAAACATGCCCAGAGCACGTTCTTTTTCTCCACGAGTTACAAACTCTGCGAGTTTAAACCAGGCGACATTGTATTTTTCAGTAGGACTAGGCTTCATCGGGGTCCTTTGATTATTCAATGGTCTCTTTTTTTTAATACCATAATATATTTGAATGAATAATAAAAGGATTGCAAGAAAATGGTGCCGAGAGAGGGAATTGAACCCCCGACACGGAGCTCTTCAGGCTCCTGCTCTACCACTGAGCTACCTCGGCATATTGACAGAATCTTTAGGAAAAATCTCCGAAAAACTCAATTGGAATACATTAATAAGTGTATAAATGGCTCTGGGCTTTGTCAATGGCGAATTTCTATCAATTGCAAACCTTTTCAGCTTTGATATTATAGAGATGAAGATAAAGAGTTGAAACTATCTAAATTAAGGCACTTTTGTGAGCACCATAAAGCAACAGATTGCAGAGGTAACCAGTTCATTCAATGAGCGCTTATCTACAGTACAAGATATAGAGCTTCTTGAGAAGATCCGTGTTGATTTCTTGGGAAGAAAGGGAAAACTTACTGAGCTTATGCAAGCTCTCAAAGCGCTTTCTCCTGATGAGAAGCGTGAGGTTGGACCTCTATTGAATAAGTTAAAACAGGATCTTGAGGCCCAATATCTTACGAAGAAAAACGATCTTGATGCTAGCCGTCACCAACAGGATGCGCTTCAAAAGAGTAGCTTTGATGTTTCAGCTTATCGGCCAAACCAGGAAGCTGGAAGCTTGCATCCTTATACTCATATTACCCAAATCATTGAAAATGTTTTCATGACTATGGGTTATGATATTGCTGATGGACCTGAGATGGAAAAGGATTTTTATAATTTTGAGGCTCTTAATATTCCTCAAGATCATCCGGCTCGAGATATGCAGGATACCATTTGGTTAAAGATGCCAGAACGATTGATGCGTACTCATACTTCATCAGTACAGATTCATACTATGGAAAAAACCAAGCCGCCTCTGGCTATTGTTGCTCCAGGAAGAGCGTATAGGTTTGAGGCTACTGATGCTTCTCATGATTATGTGTTTAAGCAATGTGAAGGGCTGTTGGTTGGGAAAGATATTTCCATGGCTAATTTACTAGCGACAACCAAAACTTTTTTACAGGCCATCTTTGAAAAGGAAGAGATTGAGTTAAGGGTTCGTCCTGGGTACTTTCCTTTTGTTGAGCCAGGTATCGAGATTGATATACGGTGTATCTTTTGTAAGAGTGGCTGTTCTACCTGTAAGCAAAGTCGTTGGATTGAAAGCATGGGCGCCGGGCTTGTTAACCCTAATGTTTTAAAGCATTGCGGTATTGATTCTACTCAATATTCTGGATTTGCATTTGGCTTTGGACTTACTCGTTTAGCTATGCTAAAGTATGGCATCAACGACATTCGAATGCTGCATAACAATAGTGTTGAGTTTTTAGAGCAATTCTCGTAAACAACTTTTATGCAAAAAGGAATTTGATGAGTGTATCTAAGGTGATTGTCCCCTGTGCAGGATTGGGTACCCGTTTTCTTCCGTGGACCAAATCAATTCCCAAAGAAATGATTCCGTTATTGGATAAGCCGGCTATACATTACATCGTTGAAGAAGCGGTTAAGGCGGCTATGAAGCATATGGTGATTATCACCAATACGCATAAACCAGCTCTTACCAATTATTTTGATGCCGATGTTGCTCTAGAGATGGCACTCAAGGAAAAAGGAAAAGAAGAGCTTCTATCCTCTATTGAAAACTTACGGACTAAACTTCAACTTACATATGTAAATCAATCTGAGCCTTTAGGACTAGGTCATGCTGTTGGGTGTGCCAAGCATATAGTAGGGAAAGAGTATTTTGGGGTTATGCTTCCTGATGATATCATAATAAACCAGCGTGGAGCTCTTGATCAATTATTACGAGTTGCTCGACAGGAGGGTGGCAGTGTAATTGCGGTGCAAGAGGTGCCATTGGATTGTGTATCAGCCTATGGTGTTATTGGTATTAAAAAACAAATTACTAATCACTTGTTCCAAGTGTCAAACTTAGTTGAGAAACCTAAACAAGTAGATGCTCCATCCCAACTAGCCATTGTTGGAAGGTATGTTCTTTCGCATAAAATTTTCCCCGCACTGGAAGAGATGGGAACCTATGCTACTGGTGAGATTCAGTTGACTGATGCTATTTCTACAATGATGCATAAGGGTGAAAAAGTATATGCCTTTAAGGTCGAAGGTACGCGTTATGATACTGGTAATGTTTTGGGCTGGCTCAAAACTGTAGTTGGCATGGCATTGCAGCATCCTGAATATGGAGATGAGATAAAAAGCTTTTTAGAGGACTCACAAGGAACCAATTCCTTTTTATATAATCCGAGCAAAACTATCAGTCATCTTTCTAGTGAATAATTTTTTCATAGTTATAACCTTTGTCTTTTATCAGGTGGTGATTCTAGTGAGTTACTCAGCATCATTAATAGGGCATTACTTGGTACTCGTTCTCTTGAATTGGTTCTTGTAGGTTCTGCTAAAGCACCTTTTTGAGCAGCTGCATAGTTACAACTCTGCCAGTTCCATTGGTACGGTTTTTCTCTAGTATGAGCTTTTTTATGTTTTGTTAAATTACTTTTTTGAGTAGCTGCATAGTTACATCCCGGCCAGTCGCATTTATACGGTTTTTCTCCCGTATGGGTTCTCATATGTGTTGTTAAAGCACCTTTTCGAGCAGCTGCATAGTTACATCCCGGCCAGTCGCATTTATACAGTTTTTCTCTAGGATGAGCTTTTTTATGTTCTGTTAAAGCATTTTTTCGAGCAGCTGCATAGTTACATGACTCCCAGTCGCATTTATGAGGTTTTTCTGGAGGAAATATTTGTTGTTTGTTAGGAGAGATATGCAAGAAAGTGGGGTCAAGTAATTCATTATAAAATTCTAAACTTTTAGGATCACTAGCCTCATCTCCAAATGAGAAGTTTGGTGACATTCTCCAAGAGGGTGATTCTCCAGTTGGTGAGGGCTGTAATCTTGTTGACAGTGGAAAACTTTGAGTGTTTTCAGGATCGCTAGCCTCATCTCCAAAGTAAGTATTCCAAAGATTGGAGATAGAATTAAGTTCATCTGTTTCGGCATCTTGGTATACGCCTTGTTTTTCAACACCTTCAAAAGTATCTGCTTGTGGTGAATTTAAAAGATAAAAATCTTCTGCCCCACATACTGATAATGAAAGAAAAATTATTAGACCATACAGTAATTTCTTCATAATTATAATTTTTGCATTTTAGGGTGTGGTTCTAGTGGGCTTCTCAGCATTATTAGGCACTTGTTTTCTTGAATGAGTTTTTATATGTTCTGTTAAATTACCTCTTTGAGCTGCTGCATAGTTACAGAACGGCCAGTTGCATTTATGAGGTTTTTCTCCTGTGTGAGTTCTTATATGTTCTGTTAAGGCAGGTTTGTGAGCTGCTGCATAGTTACAGAACGGCCAGTTGCATTTATGAGGTTTTTCTCCTGTGTGAGTTCTTATATGTCTTGTTAAGGCACCTCTTTGAGCTGCTGCATAGTTACAGAACGGCCAGTTGCATTTATGAGGTTTTTCTCCTGTGTGAGTTCTTATATGTCTTGTTAAGGCACCTCTTTGAGCTGTTGCATAGTTACAGAACGGCCAGTTGCATTTATGAGGTTTTTCTCCTGTGTGAGTTCTTATATGTTCTGTTAAGGCACCTCTTTGAGCTGCTGCATAGTTACAGAACGGCCAGTTGCATTTATGAGGTTTTTCTGGAGGAAATATTTGTTGTCTGTTAGGAGAGATATGCAAGAACGTGGGGTCAAGTAATTCATTATAAGATTCTAAACTTTTAGGATCGCTAGCCTCATCTCCAAAGTAAGTATTCCAAAGATTGGAGATAGAATTAAGTTTATCTGTTTCGGCATCTTGGTATACGCCTTGTTTTTCAACACCTTCAAAAGTATCTGCTTGTGGTGGATTTAAAAGATAAAAATCTTCTGCCCCACATACTGATAATGAAAAGAAAAGCAACATGTAATTTAGTAACTTCTTCACTCTTAACTCCTATCAAAACCAACAAAACCTGCAAAATCTCTATTTGAAACAAATGTACCATATGTGTAGTGATAAAAGCAATAGCTCGCTTGCTTTTGTCATACAACAAGGCAATTGGTTCTGGTTGATTGATTTGGTGATATAGGAACTTAAAATCACTTAAACCATAAATAATATTGCAATTTGGTATAAAAATAACTTATTATATGATTGGAAGTGTGGAATATTAATAAATTGGGGGTTAGGGAAATGAAGAGGTTAATTTTAATTCTATTAAGTTGTAGTATACTGGTATCAATGGAGGCGCATTATATCTTGCCACAGCTGGATATGCAGGAAGACTTTGCTTTAAAACCTTATAAATTGCCAGTGTAAATATGAAAAAGATAATACTATTTGTGTTCAGTTGTTTAATAATGGGTCAACTATATAGCGCTCCAGGATGTATGGCTGTTACGTTTCCTGAGAGGGATAGTAAAAAGTTTTACACTATGGCTGCCCATTACGTTGTGTGCCCTTGTCCGTGTAATAAGATGGAATCAGGAACAGGGCTTTGTAATGCTTGTCAGCATGAGGGGGTTATGACGCGAGGACAAGTGTATCGACGGGCGCGAATGGGTAAAACTCCGAACTATGCCGCTCACTTACTCCATAAGAAATGTAATCACTGATTCTGAATTTAACGAAATGGAATCTATCTTGTGGTCAAGTAGAAACTGACGTATCTCAGGAAAGTCTGATGGTGCTTGTCCGCATATTCCAATTGGTTTTTTGGCTTGATGAGATCCGCTTATAGCGAGCTCTAACATGTTGATGACTGCTGGATCGAGTTCATTAAAGAGTGGTGCTACCAATGCAGAATCACGGTCGACAGCCAGCGCAAACTGGGTTAAATCATTAGAGCCAATGGAAAAACCGTCAAAAAGTGCGGCAAACTCTTTTACCAGGACAACGTTTGAGGGAATCTCACACATCATTAAGATATCTAATTTCTTGTTGGACTGGAGCCCTTCCTCTTTTAATATCGATAATACTTGAGTTGCTTCATCCAGGGTTCGTACAAACGGAATGAGCAGCTTGATGTTCTCGAGGCCCATAGTTGATAAGATTTTTTGTATGGCTTGGCATTCCATTCTAAAGGCTGGTTCATACAAATCGCTATAATATCTTGAGGCACCACGCAATCCCAGCATTGGATTTTCTTCCTTAGGTTCAAAATAATGACCTGCAATGAGGTTGCGATACTCATTGCTTTTAAGATCAGAGAACCTAACGACGACTGGTCGCGGATGGAAGGCTGCCGCTATTGTAGCGACTTCTTGCGCTAGAATATTGATAAAGTAATCAATGCCTGAAGAATAACCACGAATGGCCTTCTTGATCATTTCTTTATCTTTTTTATCCGTTACCCTCTCAGGAAATAATAATGCCATAGGATGGATTTTAATTGAGTTTGCAAAGATAAATTCAATGCGGGCCAGACCAACTCCATCAACAGGTAGAAATGAGCTGGTTAGAGCGCGGGTTGGATCAGAAATGTTTAAAAGGACTTTGCACGGAGGTTTTTTTACAGTATCAAAATTCAGCTTATGGACTTCAAAAGGGATCTTGCCTTTATAAACAATACCAACTTGGCCTTGAGAGCAATCCAGGGTGATAAGATCACCAGTTTTAATGGTTTTTGTTGCATGATGGGTACCTACAATGGCAGGAATACCAAGCTCGCGGCTGACAATTGCAGCATGGCAGGTGCGTCCGCCAATATTAGTTATAATTCCTGCAGCTTTTTTCATAATAGGAACCCAGTCGGGATCGGTCATGTTGGTTATAAGGATCTCATTCTCTTGGACATCAATAATCTGGTCTACATTGTTAATGACGCGGGCCTTTCCGCTTACAATTGCTTGTCCAATGCTTTTCCCTTCGATTATTATTTTGTCTTTGAGCTCATTGGAGTCTTTTTGTAATGAATATCTCAATAAGAAAGTTTCGAGTGGATTTTTTTGAGAATGAATGGTTTCTGGTCGGGCTTGTAGAATATAAAGTTGATTGTCATTAGAATCAATAGCCCATTCTATATCCATAGGCTTACTATAATGCTTTTCGATAACAATGCTTTGTCGTGCAAGTTCTAATGCTGTTTCATCCGATAAACTAAAATTATCAAGCTCAAGTTTTGTGGTGGATACGAGCTGAGTAGGATTTTTTTGATTATCGCTATAAATTAATTTTTTCTTTTTATCGCCGAGTTGTTTACGTATGAGAGCATTATGTCCTTCTTGTAGTGTTGGCTTAAAAATGTAATAACTATCAGGGTTGACCTCGCCTTTCACTACTGTTTCTCCTAGGCCCCACGCGCTATTAATCATAACAACATTTTTAAATCCGCTTTCAGTGTCTAAAGTAAAGGCTACACCAGCAGCCTTAGCAGCAACCATTTTTTGGATACCAACAGAGAGCGCTACTTCAAAATGATCAAAGCCTTGCTCGATACGATAGGCAATTGCACGTGGTGTAAACAAAGAAGAAATACATTTTTTATACGTGGTAAGAATATTTTCTATTCCTTCTATATTGAGGAAGCTATCTTGTTGTCCTGCAAATGATGCATTGGGCAAGTCCTCAGCTGTCGCAGATGAGCGTAATGCGACTGAACACGCATCAGTTTTATATTGTTGAGACAATTCTTGATAAGCTAAGCTTATTTCTTGCTCAAGATCTTCTGGGATTGATGCTTGTTCAATTAACATGCGAATTTTATCACTTATTGTGGTGAGGGTTTTAACATCTTGATGGTTTTTTATTTCCGAAACCAGTTTTTTTAAGTTGCTTTCAAGGTTGTTGCTTTTTATAAAATGCCAGTAGGATGCAGCAGTTGTTGCAAAGCCGTTAGGTACATAAATCATACTATCGGACAGCTTATTAATCATCTGTCCAAGCGATGCATTCTTGCCGCCAACAAGGTTAATATCGTCTATAGATATTTGGGAAAATTTTTTTATAAATTTCATTCGTTTATTTCGCCCTAATCAATTATTTCTTTTCTTGAGTTGATTTGTAATTTTGCTCTTTTTTTTATACTCTAGAGAAGAAAATGATTTCATGAATTTAAAGATTATTCTGAGTGTACAGAGTTATTTCTGGTATTGCTATATAACGAAAAATTCAGACGTAAAAATTGTTGTTCAAATATGCAACATAGAGGAAGCAAGTGTACAGGAAACAAATTTCACCAGTGCAGATTTTCATTGCGGGCTTAGCAATATTTGCAATGCTGTTTGGTGGAGGCAATTTAATATATCCCATTAAAGCTGGTTTATTAGGTGGTAAGAATTTTATTCCATCTATGATTGGATTTCTTTTAACGTCGGTTTGCTTGCCGTTTATGGGATTGTTAGCGATTATTCTTTTTGATGGTGATTATCGTTCATTTTTTTATCGAATTGGTCGTATCCCAGGGTCCCTGTTAATCTTAATGTGCATGTTGGTCATAGGGCCCATTATAGCTATGCCTCGTATCCTAACTGTATCGCATGCGATGTTAAGTCCTTTGCTCCCTGCAAACTCTTTTGTTGTATACGCTATAGTTTTTTTATTGATCACCTTTGCGGGTGCTTTTAAAGAAAACAAAATTATTGCATTGTTTGGATACTTTGTAGCACCAGTTTTATTGGCAAGCCTTGGAATAATTGTTGTTAAAGGGTGGTACTTTGTAGATCCTATTACTATTAACCCAATGAGCGGTTTGGCTGCATTTCGAACTAATATACGCTTTGGTCTGAGTACATTAGATTTATTTGGAACTATTTTCTTTGGTTCTCTTATCGTGAGTATTTTTAAACAAAATTTGAAGCGAGCAACCTATATTCGAGCAAATACTTTAATGTCGATGGTGTTATATGCAGGATTGATTGGATTTGCGTTATTGGGGATAGTGTATGTAGGTATGGCCTCGTTGGGGCTTATGCATGGTATGGGACTTGAGCATATTAATCGCCCATTATTATTTAGTGAAGTAGCTTTAACAGTGTTGGGGAAAAGTGGGGCATTCATTATTGTTGCAGCCATCTTGATGGCTTGTATTTCTACCGCTATAGCGTTGTCTGCAGTGGTAGTAGAATATCTACAACGGGATGTTGGTCGTAATAAAATTTCTTATATTCCTGCTCTAGTATTTGTTTTGTTATTAACCTTTTTCTTTTCCTTGTTAGGATATGATTGGATTTTAAAAATATCGGTGATGACTGTCGAAGCGATTGGTGTTCCCATTGTTATTACTATCACTTTTGCTAACATTGCATACAAGCTTGCAGGATTTCGACCAATTAAGACACCGGTTGCGATTGTAGCATTGTATACGACCTTTATGTTTGTTTGGAAATTACTCGTTTAGATTCAATAGAAAAAAGTAGGAGTACATATGAAGTATTTATCTAAAATGTTATTCGGATTCAGTTTAGTTTTGCTATCTGGGTGTGTTATGCAAAAAGACTCAGCTGATCAAAGTATACAATTGGATGCACGGCAAGTTTATGATAATTCACGGTTTGAGTATGAGCGTGAGTTAGTTTTGTTTAGGGAGCTGAATGAAACAAAAGATCCCGTAGCTGCACAAACAATTGAGAAGAAAATTAAAGATGAAGTATTGTTAAAGAACGAACAATACAACGAAGAGCATAAACAGCAATGGTTTGGTAAGCGTTGGGTGCATTCTAATAGTTACGAAAATTTTCCATTTATTCAATATAAAAAACATTTAGATCTGTATATTAAAAAATTAGACTCAGTTCGTGATAAGATGTATTGGAAGTCTGAGGGCGTTGGTTATTTAATATCTCAACTTGTTAAAGAACTAGAGTCAGTAAGGCGTTATATTGTAACTAACCCTAACTATCAGCGTGAACACCGCATGATTGAGCAGCAAAAACTTCAGGCCAAAGTGGTTCAAAATGAAAAAATATTAAAGAAGGCCAACAAGTCTCACAAGGCTGATTCTAAAAAGTAACGATGGTACTTATTGCCAGAAATCCTGAGGATCAGTAGTCGCATGATAGGTACCACCTTGTGCTTGAGCTTGCTCTGTTCGGTATTGTTCTAGAGGGTTTTCGCTTTCAAAGTGTGCTTTTTCTTCGGTTTTCTTTTGAGCTTCAGTATAAAATGCTTTGTTGGGCTTGATAGGCGATCCTTTTTTAGGCTTAGCCTATTTATCAATCTCACGAGCTTTTCGGATATACTCTTTTGGATGTGCTTCTTCCATAGGACAAACTCCGTTACTGAGGTTTACATCAAAAGTATGAGACATTCCTGGCGTTGACTTAGAGAGGTTGATTTTCAGGCAGCATTCTTCAGCTTCACACATTTGTTGAGTTGGTAAAAGGTCTTGTGGATACTCGGTGATTTTCATAAGGTTGCCCTCAAACTCTAGCTTTTCAGCTTTTTGTTTACCTACATATAAGGTAAGGGTGCCATTGATAAGAGGTGTTTGATCTTCAACGGTTGTTTTGATAAATTCTTCGTCTTTCAGAGTTACCTCCTTACTGCTACCTTCTACGGTTCCTACAAATGTTGCATGTTGATCATTTTCGATTTGCATGGGGAAGATATAATACTTGACTGGAGCTTTTGATACTTGATCTTCAAAGCCGCCAGTAAATGATGGTACGGTAGCATCATCAAAGAACTCGGTAGACTGCTTGGTTTTCTTTTGTGGTATTTTTTGTATAAATGGTTGTGAGGAGGCTGGTGCACCATCGGCTAAATTACCTGAATAAAAATTATCACCAGTCGAACCTTCATATTGTTGATCGGCCTGTATTGAGCTTCCAAGTATGCAACCAAGTAGTAAAATAAGTATCTTTTTCATTAATAACCTTCCCATTTCCCCTTTATAACCTTACCTACTATTATAAATAAACAGACAAAGCGAAAGATATGGTTTAAGTATCTTTCGCTTTGTATTGCTTAAATTTAGGTGTTTTAGGCTACTTCTTTTTCTTAGCAGGAGCTTTTTTCTTCCTAGTAATAGCTTTTTTCTTTTTTTGAGGAGGGTTTTTTTTATGATGCTGGAAGATAACGCATATGATGAGTAGGGCAAGCATGATGAGCAACGCTATAAATTTCGGTAATGCTTGAACATAAATCCAGGTTTGTATGTAGCCACTGATTGCAGTAAATATTGCGGCAAAAATAAAACCAAGGCTGAGAGATGATATGGTGAGGAACATTCCAAGTACTACGCATATCAGAGCACTAATCAGAGAAACGTAAAAATATTTATTGCTCCATGACTTATATTCTACTTCATATGTTTTTTTTGCTTGGATGTATTCAGTAGAATCGTCATATCGTGAGTTGGTTCGCGATTCGGTAGGGTAATCACTACGAAATGGATGGGCAGGTTGTTTCATAATAATGTTGCCACCCAGGTGGACGAGTGTTGGAATAGAGATAGCGATTAGCAATGCTATGCCCAGGTTGCTTATCGCGTGAAATATTTTTTCCACGAAATTCTCCGTAAGGTTATTGGTTTCAATTTACCTTACGGATTATAAATCAGAGTAGTTTTTGGAGTCAATAGAAGTATTGACTTATCAGTGCGTTATTTTCTATTATTAATACAAATGGAGGATTTGTGATGAAAAAATTGTTTATATGGGTTTTTTGTGGGTTGCTTATGCAGCCAACAGTTTATGGAATGTCTCTTGATCTTTCGGGAGAAAAATTCAATGATGAGAGAGAAGAATCCTTGGATAGTAAGTCAGATGAGGAATTGGCTCAGATAACACACTTGAATTTAGCGCGTAATCATTTAACGAAGATTCCGGCAATACTAAAAAGAATGCCTAATTTGGGGGAGCTTGATTTTAAATTTAATGACATAAGTTCATTTGAGGGGTTGCCTAAGCTTGATAAATTAAGAAAGCTGGACTTGTATAGCAATGACATAAGTTCATTTGAAGGTTTACCAAGTCTTCCAAATTTAGAAGAACTGAATCTAAACATGAATCGTATAAGTTCGTTTGAAGGTTTGCCTAAGCTTGATAAGTTGAAAAAGCTTGATGTTGATTCTTACCCCAGTAAAAGTAATCTTAATTCCCTTAAGGGATTACCACAACTTGATGCGCTGGAGTGGCTTAATTTACCCGGCTATGCGGCCCATACTATGGATCTAACGCTACCGAAAGAATTTAGAGATATTGTGAGATATGGTGGTAACAAATTTTATCAAACTAATTTCTCAACGCTTTGGAGAGACTTGAAATCACCTTCTTGGCGGGTATTATCTCGACATGTCGAGGGGATAAAGCACACAGCAAAAAGCATAAAAGAGCTGCTCTCTTAGTTTTCTTTTTTCATGATGGTATAGAAGGCTTCTTTCGGCATTTCCACGGTGCCGATTTGTTTCATCTTTTTCTTACCTTCTTTTTGCTTCTCTAAGAGTTTGCGTTTTCGGGTAATATCACCACCGTAGCATTTGGCGATAACGTTTTTACGTAAAGGAGAAAGTCGTTCTCTAGCAATTACTTTTGCGCCGATGGCAGCCTGGATGATTACCTCTATCAACTGGCGTGGGATGATTTTGCGCAGTTTTCCTACAAGATCACGGCCAATACGGTATGCAAATTCGTTGTGTACAACAATAGAGAGTGCATCGACAGCGGTTCCATTAAGGAGGATATCCATTTTTACCAAGTCGGATGGAGCATAGCCGCCTTCTTCATAATCAAAGCTGGCAAAGCCGGAGCTGTATGATTTGAGTTGGTCATAAAAATCGGTTGCAACTTCATTTAATGGGAGTTGATACTTGATGATAACTCGATCTTCATCGATAAAGTTCATTTCGGTTTGAATGCCGCGCTTTTGTTCGCAAAGAGCGATTGTGTTACCGAGGTATTTTTTTGGAACAATGATTGTTGCATGAATAATAGGTTCTTGAATTTGTTGTATGACTTGGCGTTCTGGGAAATCCGCAGGGTTTTCAAGATCAAGCACTTTGCCATTATTCAGGGTTACTTTGTAGAGAACGCTGGGAGCGGTTACAATGATGCTCATATTGTATTCTTGTTCTAAACGCTCTTTAAACACATCCATGTGTAAGAGCCCTAGGAACCCACAGCGGAACCCAAGGCCCAATGCTGCTGATGTTTTCTTTTCTACGGTAACACTGGCATCATTGAGGATAAGTTTTTCAACAGCGTCAGCTAAGAGTGGGAACTCTGTTGTATCAACAGGATATATACCGGCAAATACCATAGGCTTTGCTGGTTTGAATCCAGGGAATGCTTCTACTGGCTGTGCTGTATTATATATTGTATCACCAACTTGCGCTTCTTTAACCGTCTTCATTCCGGTTATAATGTAGCCTACTTGTCCGGCATAGAGAGCTCCGGTTGGCGTCTCTTCGGGATACATAAGTCCAATTTCTAAAACTTCATATTTTTTCTCTGCTTGTGCAAGAGCGATTATATCGCCTTTTTTGAGCATGCCGTCTTTGATTGCGACCAAACATACAACGCCGCGATAATCGTCGTACCATGAGTCAAACAGGAGTGCCTTAAGTGGTTCGTCCGGGTTGGCTTCAGGTGCAGGAATGTTATCTACAATGTTGTCTAATATTTCTTGGATTCCGATACCTGACTTGGCGGATGCAAGTATGATATCATCTTCTGGAAAATCAAAAAGGTTTTCGAGTTGTTTTGTAACTCGTTCTGGATCAGCAATGGCCATATCGATTTTATTAATAACAGGGAGGATGGTGAGATCTTGTTCAAAGGCTAGATAAAAGTTTGCCATGGTCTGCGCTTGTACACCTTGAGCGGCATCAACCAATAGGAGTGCTCCTTGGCATGCATAGAGTGACCGTGAAACTTCATAACTGAAATCTACATGGCCTGGTGTATCAATAAGGTTTAACAAATAGGTCGTTCCATCTTTTTCATAGAACATAGAGGCACTATTAGCCTTAACGGTAATACCACGTTCCTTCTCAACTTGAAGTTTGTCGAGAAATTGTACTGCCTTAGTCCGTGTGCTGAGGGTGCCTGTATATTCCAGTAAACGATCTGCCAATGTAGATTTGCCATGATCAATATGAGCAATGATAGAAAAGTTTCTAATGTTTTCTGGGGGAAATTGTGATAGATCTCTTTTTTTTATATCCATACCTGTGCTAAGAAAATATAGTCCTTTGTAATAAGTGTTTCTCTTAAGTTTAGATGATGCTATCAGTTTTGTAAATTTTCATCCTGGAAATACCCATTTTCATGGAATAAGCAGCGTTTTCTAGCTTGTGAAAAAGTATGATTTGAGGTATAATATATAATAATATTAGTAGGTTAATAGATAAGTAAAAATTTAAATTTTCAAGGGGAAGTTGTTCATGAGTAACGACACAAATCAAGATAAGTCCTCTTTGCCTAAGCACATATCTCCAGTCTTGTTAGAAGATGAGTTAAAAGCATCATTTCTCGATTATGCCATGTCTGTGGTTGTTAGTCGGGCTATTCCAGATGTACGTGATGGGTTAAAGCCAGTTCATAGACGAGTTTTATATACTATGTATCAATTGGGATATTGGCATAATAAGCCATATCACAAATCTGTACGTGTAGTTGGTGAAGTACTTGGTAAGTACCACCCGCATGGTGATCAGGCGGTATATAATACAATGGTAGGTATGGTTCAAGAATTTTCCAAGCGGTATCCGCTTTTGGATGGGCAAGGTAACTGGGGTTCTATTGATGGAGATAACCCTGCTGCTATGCGTTATACTGAAATTCGTATGCAAAAAATTACAGCTCAAATTTTAGCTGATTTAGACAAAGAAACAGTTGCATTTGTTCCTAACTTTGATGATTCTACGGTTGAGCCGGTTATTTTACCGAGTCGCTTGCCGAACTTGTTGATCAATGGAACATCTGGTATTGCGGTTGGTATGGCGACTTCGATGCCACCACACAACTTGGGTGAAGTAGTTGATGCATGTTTGGCCATGTTAAAAAATCCAGAAATGAGTGAAGAAGAGTTATTTAGCTTAGTGCCGGCACCAGATTTTCCAACAGGTGGAATCATTTGTGGACGTGCTGGTATTGTCAAAGCCTATCGCACCGGTCGTGGTAATTTAATATTGCGTGGTGTGGTTGATGTTGAAGAGAGCAAGAAGGGTAACGCTATTATTGTCAGTGAGTTGCCGTACTTGGTAAACAAGTCTGACTTAGTTATTAAGATTGCTGACCTGGTAAAAGATAAAGTTATTGACGGAATTTCTAATATTCGTGATGAATCGAATAAGAAGGGTATCCGTCTTGTTATTGATGTTAAGCGGGGAGAGATTCCTGAGGTTGTACTGAATCAGTTGTATAAATATACATCACTACAAAGTTCCGTATCGATATTGATGTTGGCGTTATTGGACAAGAAGCCAACGATCTTTACGCTTCGTACTTTGATTGAGCAGTTCTTACTTCATAGAGAAGAGATTGTTCATAAGCGTACTTCTTATGACTTGAAAAAGTCTCTTGAGCGTGAGCACATTCTGACTGGTTTTATTCTTGCATTAGAGAATATTGATGAAGCTATTAAGTTGATTAAGACATCACCTGATGCTCAAACAGCTATTACTCAGTTACATGAGCGTTTTGGTTTATCGGAGATTCAAGGTAAAGCTATCTTGGAAATGCGATTACAGCGCTTGACTGGTTTAGAGCAAGAAAAAATTCACGAAGAGATGGAAGAGCTCAAAAAGCGTATACTTTATCTTCGTTCAGTGCTTGAAAACAAAGAAATTTTGCATAAAGAAATCATTGAAGAGTTTGAAGAGATTCGAGCTAACTATTCAGATGAGCGTAGAAGTCGTGTTGAGGGCGCTGTTGATGCGTTGTCAGAGGCTGACTTGATTCCTGATGAAGAGGTTGTGGTGACCTTGACTAAAAAGGGTTATATCAAGCGGGTTGCCTTGGATACCTATGGTGTACAGCACCGTGGTGGTAAGGGTAAGAAGGGAATGGTTTCTCTTGAAGGATCTGATGATGTGGTTCAGGATCTGTTTGTAACCAAAAATCATGACGAGTTGCTCTTCTTTACTAACTTTGGCCGTGTCTATAGCTTAAATGTATTTGAGGTACCTGAAGGTTCCCGTATTGCTAAAGGGCGTGCGGTTATTAATCTGTTACCATTGGTTGCAGGAGAGCAGGTAGTGAAACTTCTTTGTACTCGTGACATGGAAGGTAAAAACATTGTCATGCTTACCAAGAATGGGATTATTAAGCGTACTAATGCTATGGCGTTCTCGAAAATTCGTGCTACAGGGATCCGTGCCGTTGGCTTGCGTGATGGCGATGAGCTTGTCTTTACACAGATTAGTTCTGGAGAAGACTCCATTGTTATTGCGACAGCATTTGGTCAGGGTATTCGTTTTAAAGAAAGTGAAGTTCGCCAGATGGGTCGTCAGGCTGCCGGTGTTATGGGTATTCGCTTGCGTGAAGGTGATCATGTTGTTGGTATGGAGATCATTAACGGAGATGATAAGCAGTTACTGTTTGCCACACGACGTGGTTATGGTAAGTGTGTTAAGGTAGCTGACTTTAGGGTTGCTCACCGTGGTGGTGTTGGTGTAAGGACTATTCCTGCCGATACCCGTAATGGCGAAGTGATTGGTCTGGTTACTGTGGGTGATTCTTCCAACCTACTCTTGATCGATGCTGCAGGTAAGATTATCCGATTGCCTCGTAATGAGATTCGTACTATGGGTCGTCAAGCTAAGGGTGTTCGCTTGATTAGGCTTGAAAAGGGCCAAAATCTTGTATCGATAGCTGAATTTGATGGTGAATCAGCTCCTGATGAGCCTAAGGAAGCAGCTACAGAAGCGCCAAAAGAAGTGGCTAAAGAAACCAAATAGCTGTTAAGCAAAATCTTTATGGGGAGTTACTGGTAAAATAGTAGCTCCCTTTTTAGTAGTTTTGGTCTAATATTGAGACCTAGAGGACCTATCAAGGGATTGATAGGTTTTAGAGGTTATAGGTGACAAAAATTTACATTTTCAAGTAAATCTGTATAATAAAAAGCGTAATCAACAATCAAAAACAATACGTATTTCCTATGCGATATAGGATGCAAAAGAATATTTAAGGATTATAATGCCAGTACCCAAGCGTAAAAACTCTCGCCAACGTCGCGATAAGCGTTTTGCAAACAAAGGTCTCACCGTTCAAAGCATTACTGAATGTCTCAACTGTAAAGAAGCGCTTATGCCTCACTCAGCGTGTAAAGCATGTGGTTTTTACAAAGGGAAAAAAGTTTTAGTTTCTAAGGAAGATCGTAGTATTAAACGAGATGAAAATAAAAAGCAACAAGAAGCAAAGATGGCAAAAGCAGCACCAGCTGATGCACCAGTACCAGCCGATGTTGATGCAGAGAAGAAATAAAAATTTCTTGTAGTTGAATAGTGATTATTTTATAAATTTTTCAAATTTCAGTCTATGGAGCATTACGATGAATAAGGCGAACAGTTTTGTAGGTAACGCAAAAAATTATGTAAACCAAAGTCGCTATACTCAGTTAAGCGCGGTTTTACTAGTTGTAGTAGGTTTAAGTTGTATCGGGTACTATAGTTACTCTTGGCGCTCTGCAGCAAAACAGCGTGAAGCTGAGCGAGCATTTTTCGATTCATTTGAAGGCTATCGTAAAGCACGATCACTCGAATTTAGACCTGACGCTCAGGACCACTTAGAAGAGTTGTGGGATCAGGTTGATATGGATTTCCAGAACGCCTATGATCAAAACAAAAGTTCTTCATTGGCTCCATACTTTATCATGTTTAAAGCACAAGCATTAGTATCTCAAGGTGAAGTGGTAAAAGGCTTAGAGTTAATGCGTACTGTTATTAAAGATACTAAGAATGTATCCTTCCAGTATTTATATAAAACAACAGCCGCATTAGTTGAGCTTGATAATGCTAAGACTGAAAAAGAAGGTTTAACTAACCTTCAGACTCTCAGCACTGATAAGAATAACCCATTTACAGACATGGCTCTTTATTACCTAGGCGAGTTTTATGCCGCACAGGGTGATATTCAAAAGGCACAAGCTGCATGGGATACTATTATCAAGGCGGAACCAGTTAAACTTCCTGACTATCTTACGCCTTCACCATGGATTGCTTTGGCTAAGATGCGTCGTGGCGATCGATAATAGGTTCTTGAATGGCAACAACTTCTAAAGATGTTCGGGTTCGGTTTGCGCCATCCCCAACAGGAAACTTACATATTGGTGGCTTGCGTGCAGCTATTTTTAATTGGCTGTTTGCTAAGCATAATGATGGAACCTTTCTTATTCGTATTGAAGATACTGACAAGGAGCGTTCTACTCAGGAATATGTCAATTCAATTATTGATGCTTTGGCGTGGATGCAAATCAAGAGCGATGAGCCCTTACACATCCAATCTGAGTTTGAACAAAAACATCGTGAATTTCTTCAAAAGTTAATTGCTGAGAACAAAGCTTATAAGTGCTTTTGTTCTGCAGAAGAGTTAACGCAGCGGCTTGGTGACGGTACCAATGTTAAGTATGATTTATGTTGTCGTGATCAAGCATGTGACAATAATGAAAAGCGCCCTTATGTTGTGCGCTTTAAAATTCCAGACAACATTGAAAATGTTACCTTTACTGACTTGATTCGTGGAACGATTACTATTGCGCGCGATCAATTAGATGATTTTATTATTGCACGATCTGACGGGTCACCAGTTTACAACTTTGTGGTAGTTATTGATGATGCTGCCATGAAAATCAACTATGTGATTCGTGGGGAAGAGCATCTAGGTAATACCGTCAAACAAATTTTGCTTTATGAGGCGTTAGGCCTTGAGCAGCCAGCTTGGGCGCACTTACCCCTTATTTTAAATCCTGAAGGCGGAAAGCTGTCTAAGCGTGATGGTGCTGTTTCAGTAGTGGAATATAAAAAAGATGGTTACTTGCCAGACGCACTTCTCAATTATTTGGTGCGTTTAGGATGGTCGCATGGTGATCAAGAAGTGTTTACTCGTGAAGAGTTGATTAAGTTCTTCTCATTAGACGCAGTAGGGAGCAGTGGCGCTATATTTGATATTGAAAAGTTAGATTGGCTTAATGGGGTTTATATCCGTTCAATGGGTGCGGATGATTTACTTTCTTATATTGAAAATGAGTTGAAAGAGCCTCTTTCGACAGAGTTTATTCTTTGGGACCGAGATCGTATTATCTTGGCCATTGAGGTCTATAAGGAACGTGCCAAGACGGTACGCGAACTAATTGATGAAATACGGCTATTATATGTTGGTTCTACTAACTATGATGCTGATGCTCTACAAAAATGGAATACTTCTGATACGGCTGCACATATAACCAACTTGATTACTCAATTGGAAAATCTATCTAATTGGGATCTCGATATGGTAAAAGATATAATAACAAGTTATTGTAAACAAGCGCCGATTAAGCTGCCAATGATTTTACAGCCTATACGTTTGGCTTTGATTGGAAAAACCCAAAGTCCAAGTGTATTTCAGTTATTATGCTTGCTTGGTAAAGATGTTAGCTTAGAGCGCTTACGATCATTTGTTAGTGTTTTATAGTCTTTTTGAATATGTGCTAAGTAAGGAACCTGTATTATGAAAATTGGAATGCTTTTTCCAGGATATGGATCACAATTTGTTGGGATGGCAAAAGATCTCTACGATGATTCTCGCACAGTGCAAGAATATTTTGAAGAAGCATCATCATGTTTGGATATTAATTTCATTAAACTTTGTTTTGCCTCATCAGATGCAGAAATTTCGCAACCAATGCATGCATATTTGTCTCTCTTTTTGGTACAAAGTGCTTTGAGTGCATTGCTAACCAAGGCGGGCATTGCACCTACATTAGTGGCAGGTTATGGTATTGGGCAGTTTGCTGCTATACATTCAGCCAAAGGGTTTACATTTCCTGATGGATTATATGTATTAAAAAAGTATGCTCAATTTTATGAAGAAACATTGGAAACTCTCAATGGTGCGGTTATAAAAGTAACGGGAATGACGCAGGAAGATCTTGAAAAATCTTTAGCATTAGTCAAGGCTACAAAAACATTAGCTATTGCAGCTTATAATACACCAACAGAGTTTATTGTTTCAGGAGAAGCCGAAGATGTTGAAACATTGCGAGAGTTATTATCAAAAAAGAAAAAAGTTAAAGTAAAATCGGTTGATCAAGCATTTGGGTTGCATTCAAACTTGATGGACTCTGTTGTAGAGCAGCTGAGTTTATACTTAGGCAAGGTTGATTTTAAAGAATTGAATACGCCGCTAAGTAATAATGTTAATGCAGAGATTAGTGCTCAACCAGAGGATACCAAAAAAGCTGTTATCAGTCAGATTTTTTCACCACTACTATGGGATAAATCTATTGATAACTTTAAGGACGTTGATGTGCTTATTCAGGTGGGTCCAGGTAAAGAGTTTGAGCCGTTAGTGCGTGAAAGATATCCTGACAAAAAATTTGTAACGCTATCACAAAAATCTGATATTGAAGCACTTAAAGAAATTTTTCCTGAAGTTGAATTAGACCTTGGATTACAAACAGTTTCTGAACCGGAAGAATAAAAGGAAAAGAGCTCCCTATGAATAATGAACAAATCACCAGCCATGTTAAAGAAGCTATCTTAGAGAAGTTGATTAATAAACCCGCGGCCTTAGAAATGTCGGAAACATTTACAACTCTTGGCCTTGATGATCTTGATAAAATCGAGGTTATCATGAAGCTTGAAGAAACATTCTTAATTGAAATTTCTGATGATGATGCAGATTCATTAGCTTCACTGACTGATATTGTTTCGTTTGTAGAAAATACTCTATAGTTCGTTTTTTTCTAAGAACGCGAAAAAGAAAATTGAGAATATAGTGAGAGCTATCAGTATGATCCAAGGAGATACTTGTAGTACTGATGATAATGTCTCATCGCTTTGAAACTTTAAGAGTATATGCGCATTAATCCATGGATAACATAACTCAAACAAGGCTGATCCTACAAAAATACCAATGATGCCAAAAAATGCATCATGAGCACCCTCGGCCCATGCCGCAATACTCGTGCCTGGACAATATCCAAACAAGGTCATTCCACAACCAAATATAATTCCACCTATGATCGACCCCATAAGGCTATAAGAATCGATGGGCATTTTAAATATGGTATTTGTATCACGTAATGAATACATTCCAATACCGCCTATTATTATGGCTGACAACATGATTTTCAAAACCGTAAAATCTTTAAGTAGGAACTGTCCTACAATAGTATTAAATCTTGATACTGTTCCTTTTTGTAATAGGAACCCAAAGATAAATCCAATAAAGGCGCCTTGAATTAATAGAGATGGGGTTGCAAATAGTACCATTGACATGAAAGACTCCTATCGACTTTTACTATATAAAATTGACGCTACAATAACTCCAGTGATAAATAGGCTAAAAATGAACAGCCATCCGGTTACTGCAAGTTGAAGGCCATATGCTATAGCAAACCCGGAAGTACATCCTCCAGCAATGCGTGCACCAAACACGATTAATATTCCACCTATAAATGCGCCAATATATCGCTTGATACGTGATGGACCAAAATTCTCTTTCCAAATACTTGGTACTAACTCTCGCGTTCGGGAGTTAGAAATGAGAGATGAAACTAGTGATCCAAAAAAAAGTGCAATGACTAATGCAAATTGCCAGTCGATATAAGGATGATTATGTATAAAGGTTTTGAAAAAAAGAGAGTGTTCTGCGTGATAGGGAGTTAAGTAATGTTCTATTAATGCAATAACATGCATAAAACTCATGGTAGTTCCTAGCAGTCTTCCCATAAAATAATAAGAAAAACAGTATAAGATTCCTATACACATCCCTACAAAATAGGGAGACCATCGCTTTTGTCCTAAAAACCACATAATTACCTCTTAATAATTATAGTAAAAAGCCCCGACAAACTCGGGGCTTTTTTTAATTCATTTTTATACTAGAATGAAACGCCGACTTTAACATACACACCATACTGATCGGCTGCACGGTTACCTTGACCCCACTCATACATCCCACCAACACCAAAGTAAGGTTGATAGTCCTCATAGTCGCCATTATAACCAATGTAACCAAATATTTTATTAGAGTATGCGGATGGTGCTAATGCTACACATGTATCGATATCGCTTTCAAGAACATACGTTGTTGCATCTGCAGTAGCTGCATCAACCAAGGTTCCCGACTTATGGATATTTGAATCGGCTTTAGAGTAGAAGTCATCATTGGCAACACCGGCTGCTGCTACGGGACTTACTCCCTTGATACCATAGGTAGCAGCAGAGAAAGGACCATAACATCCGCCTCGACATGGATCTGTGCTTCCATCCTTACATTTAATGGAGCAGACATCCTTAGATCGATACCAGAAATTATATCCAAGTGAAAGATCAAGAGCGCAACGTTTGTATTGTAACATAAATGAAAGGTCTGACATGAAATTGTTACCAACCTTAATACTTCGTCCTAACATACTGGATGCTCGAACCACTTCTCCATCATACACGTTTGCACCATCAAATTTTTTCAATTGAATCCATGAATTTCCGGCTGTTTGGCCACCAACATTGAGTCCTAAGAGACGCGTTTGCCTATCCTTGAACATATGAGTCATTACACAATAACCGTATAAGGAGATGCTACTTTTTTCACAACACCATGCAGTCCAATGTGCATTAATTGTTCCACCAAGTTGCCAATTGTAGGTTCCGGCAATTGGATCAAATAAATATGATGATCGTGGAGCGTTGCCAGTTGGGATAACGCCATGGATACTAATGCCTAATGCCATCGACTCACAACGGACTAGATCATAACCAAGGTCGAGGCTAACTGCACCAAGCTTGGTTTTTCTTTTACTTGAGCATGGAAGCTTACCGCATGCAGAACTACCAACATCACCGTATGAGCCTAATTGGTTCCATGCTGTTTTAACATTATCATAAGGTACGGCAACCACAGCATCAGGTACATCTACAAATCCTGATGGGTAGTATGTGCCACCTTGAGTTGTTGTAATAGTTTGGCATGGATTGAGGTTATACTTGGCATGAACTATTGGAGCTGCGATGCGACCCCATAAGCCACACACGCATTCATCAAGCCCGACAAAAAGATCAAAATCTATTAAGACCTTTTCAATGCGTGGTCTAAAGATTAAAGAAGCTTGGAATGAAGGTGATAATCCAAAATCAGCAGAGCGGGCGTTAGACTCTTCATTTGGAAATACTTTATCAATGGTTCCATCAAAGAAAGGTTTACTAGAGTCTGCTCCAAAGACGGTGGTTCCACATTCATCAAAGGAGAATACTTTTCCTAGGCTACAGGTTGCAGTGGTTCGTTCATAACCAACAACGGCACCAAAGACACCATATATATTACATCCTTTATCAAAGAGATGCATTTTGTCTGCATTACCCATCATACGTAGTGGGGTGTTTTGTGTTGCTTCTCGTAAATGGAAGAATGTTTTACCAAACTGTGTTCCGCTAGAACAAGATTTTGCAGATGTGGAACAGTCAGAGTCACAGCAATCGGTGACGGTGGTACAACAGTCATCACATGAGTTGGATGATTCAAGATGATTAAAACCAAACAAAAGTAGGACTGATAATAGTCCAATTCTAAACTTCATATTTATCTCTCCTTTTATTAATTATCTAGATAATAGAATAAAGGAACGGATAAAACAAGAATTAGAAAAAAAGAAAAGTTTTTAAACAAAATAAGAGAGGTTCGGAATAATCCGAACCTCTCTTAGTACTAGAATAGTTTAGCCAAATTCTACTTTAGAATGAGAGACCACCCTTAATGTAGAGACCCCATTGGTCGGCTGCACGGTTTTGGTTAGCCCATTCATACATACCACCGATACCGAGGTAAGGTGTGTAATCACAGCTATCCCAGTTGTAACCGAGGTAACCGAAGATTTTGTTAGAGTATGCTGATGGAGCAAGTGCAATACTTTGACAAACGTCACCTTCATCAAGGAAGTTAGATGCTGCTGGAAGTGGATCTGAATCAGCATTTACAGCAAGACCTGACAACGCAATGTTAGATGTTGATTTTTGGAAGAAAGTATTGTCGAGTGAAGCTGTTGTGTTGTTTGTTCCATCACCAGCTGCTGCTGTTCCTTTAATTCCGTAAGTGTTAGCAGTAACTTTCTTACTTGAAAGAACACATCCGCCACATGATTCAGCTGAATCTTTTGAACGGTACCAGAAGTTGTAACCGATTGAAAGATCGAATGCACAACGACGATACTGAAGCATCAATGCAAAGTCAGTCATAAATGAGTTACCAACTTTGATCTTACGAGCAAGAAGGTTTTGTGAACGTTCGATTTCACCTGTGTAAGCACCGGCGCTATCAAACTTCTTAAGTTGGATGTATGAGCTACCTGCTGACAAGCCGTTACCGAGGTTACCCCAACCGAAGAGGCGTTGGTTGTTAGCACGGAACATGTGAACGAGGTTTACTTTACCAAATAATGTGAATGTTTGCTCATCATTACAGTTCCAAAGAACCCAGTGACCAGCAATAGATCCACCGAACTGCCAGTTAAATGTTCCAGCAATAGGATCGAATAGAGTACAAACATCAGGTGAGTTACCTGTAGCTGCAACAGCTAAGAGGCTAACACCAAGACGTGCACATTCGTTACGAACAAGGTCATAACCAAGTTCGATATCTACATTACCAAGACGAGTTTTGCTTTGTGATTTACAAGGCAATTTACCGTATCCTGATGCAAGAACTTCACCGTAAGCACCTTGGGTTTTCCAAGCTGTTTTAACGTCTGTGTAAGGAACTTTAACAGCTGATGCTGTGTTCGCTACAAATCCTGCAGGGTAGTATGCTCCACCTTCAGCTGTAACTGAGTTACATGGGTCAAGGTTGTACTTAGCATAAACGATAGGTGCAGTTACACGAGCCCAAAGGCCGTTGATGAACTCATCTAAACCAACAAAAAGATCAAAGTTCACAAGAACTTTAGAAATTTTTGGTGAGAATGTAAGAGTTTCAGCGTGTGTTCCTGACATACCGAAGTCAGCTGAACGTGCATCTGAAGAAGAATCATTGATGTTGATTGCTCCAGCACCGCCTGAAGTACCTTGGTCACCAGCAAATGTGGTTGTACCAGATTTGTTGAATGAGAATACTTTACCTAAGCCACATGAGTTACGGCTTCTTTCATAACCAACAGCTACACTGAATACACCATAAAATTCACACTCTTTTTCAAAGAGGTGCATTTTATCAGCAGATCCCATCATGTTAAGAGGAAGGTTAGTTCCTGCTTCACGAGCGTGGAAATAAGTTTTGCCGTATTGGTAATTACAGTCTGAAGTAGTTGTGCAACAATCTGCTGAAGTATCACAGCAATCGCTAGCAGGACGAACTACATTCGTAGCACATAAAAGACTTAGAACTAAAATACCTTTAAAGATATTTTTCATATGTTACTCCTTTAAAAGGTTCTTTTGTATAAGAACCAAATAGAAAATTTTATTAATACACCGATTGAATTTTTAAATGGTCTAGAGTGACGCTCCCCCTTTCAACACTATAAGGTTAAAGATTTTATTACTACTTTCAAAATGCCGATTGCATCAACGTATCTAGCTATTGCCGCTAGGCATCTTTACATAAACGCTAATACATTTGCTTCCCGAAGTCAACTATTAATCGTCACCGACGATCAATATGATCTTTTTCAGTATAGATTTACAAATCTTTTTTTGTAAAGAGTTATGTGCTGAATTTATTTTTCCAATGGGGGCAGAGAGAGGGTGCTATTTGAAAAAGCCCTTTAAATCAAAGCTTTTAAAGAATTGCCTTCGAAAGTGTAGATGTACAGAGCTAATACGAAAATTAATTTTTTTTTTAAAAAATTCTCTTTATTCTCTTATTGATGTCATGATATGCTACAGAAAATTTTGAATGATAAAAAATAAAAAAATTAATTTATATGGAGAATGGTTTTTATGAAGTTGAATAATAAGATAAGTCGATATGGTTACATGTTGTTGGGAGTAGCCTTACTGGTTGTGGCATGTTTGAGTGCTATGGCGCTTTTATCATATAACGCGCAGGATCAATCATTTTTATTTTACAGTGATACTCATCGTCATGTTTATAATAGTTTAGGGGTTTTTGGCGCACATTTTGCTGCAGCTTGCTTTTATTTGTTCGGAGCCAGTGCATACCTTTTGATTGGTTTACTGTTCTATTCTTCTTTAATAGCGTTTAGGTTTTTATCCTTATCGAAGGAATGGGATCGGTTTATTGCCGGTTGTATAGGAATGGTGTCTTCATCTGCTCTATTAACCATTAACGGTGGAGTTTATATAGGAACGACAATGGCCTCGGGGGGGTTGATTGGTTATACGGTGGCTCAAGCAGCACTGACATTTTTCGAATGGCCAGTAGTAATGCTTTTATTAAGCTTTCTATTGTTTTCGTCTTTAATTATAGTAACTCGCTTAGCTATTGTATTGGTTCCTTATAATACTTTAATGGCAATGTTTGCTTTCATTCAAGAGCATCGTCTGGTACAAAAGGCTGCCTATGGTGTTCAAGCGGTATGTGTTGCATTTGCTATGATGGTCTATTCAATGGTTGTATGGATTGTTGAGGTCGCTAGTGGAACTATTGCTAATCGTTATCCAGATCTCTTTTCGCAAGAAGATGACAATGTTTTAATCGAAGATATTGCACAAGAATCATTTTGGGATGATTTAGAATCAGATGAAAGTATTTCAGATCATCACGATAAAGAGGATCATACGGAACCTGCATTGGCTATGAAAGATATGAGTGAAGAGGTCGAGAGTGTACAGTTTGATGATGAAGAGTCATTGGTGAATGAATACCATTTACCGGATCTTTCGGTATTTACTGCGGTTACCAAGTCACCTAAAGAAGATAAAGATCGAGATAACTTCTTAAAGGAGCGAGCACATATCCTCAAAGATAAGTTGGGGCATTTTGGAATTGAAGGTGAAGTTACATCAATTCAGTATGGTCCGGTTATTACTTTATTTGAGTATAAACCGAATGTAGATATTAAGGTGAGTAAGATTTTGGCACTTGAGGATGACTTGGCTTTAGCGCTTCAAGCAACCAGTATTAGGATAATTGCTCCAGTTCCAGGGAAGTCAGTAGTTGGATTTGAAGTTGCTAATCCTGATCGCAACAATGTGTTGTTTTCCGAGGTAGTGCATTCAAAAGAGTATAATTCATTCAAGGGCTCATTACCTTTAGTGTTAGGTAGTGATGCAATTGGAAAGAATGTAGTGGTTGATTTATTAGAGATGCCTCATTTATTGGTTGCAGGATCAACCGGGTCTGGTAAGTCGGTTGCACTGAATACAATTTTAATGAGTTTATTATGTAAGAAATCGCCAGATCAATTGCGCTTGATCTTAGTTGATCCCAAACGATTAGAATTTTCCAACTTTGCAGATATTGCACATCTTCTATTTCCTATTGTTACACAACCTAACTTTGCGGTAGAGGTACTTAAGTGGGTGGTTAAAACAATGGAGCAGCGTTATGATATTATGGCAAAAAAGGGCGTACGTAACATTCTTGAATATCATAAACAGTTTGGTGAAGAGGGTGAAAAAGAGATGCCGTTCATAGTATTAGTCATTGATGAATTGGCTGATTTAATGATGACCACGGGCAAGCATATTGAAGACCTTATTGTTCGTATTGCTCAGATGGCGCGTGCTGCCGGGATTCATATGATTGTTGCAACACAGCGTCCATCGGTTGATGTTATAACAGGCCTTATTAAGGTCAATTTCCCAAGTAGGATATCTTTCCGTGTAACTTCCAAAGTGGATTCTCGAACTATTCTTGATATGGGTGGTGCCGAGAAGCTGCTTGGTCGTGGAGATATGTTATTTATGAACTCCCATGCCGCATTTCCTCAGCGGATTCATGGCGCTTATGTATCAAATTCGGAAATTGAAATCATCGTGAAGCATATTCGACAAGAGCGGGAGATACAATATGAATCTTATCAGGACTTAGAAAAAGCAGCAGAGAGTGGAGAGTCACTTCTCGATGGTGATGATAAACTCTATCTTGAGGTTGTAGAGTTTTTATCTGAGGTTGATGAAATTTCTATTTCCTTACTTCAAAGAAAATTCCGTATTGGTTATAACCGTTCGGCTCGTATTATGGAAACATTGGAAACTCATGGTCACATTATTTCTCATGATGGTGGAAAAATGCGTAAGGTTGTTCACTCACAAGAACAAGAAAGATAAAGTGTTTTTTAATATTATTTTGAAAAAAGATTGAAAAATATTATTCGAGTTCCTTGACAAATGAGCAAAAAATAGCCACGTTTTTTTTGAATACTAAAAAAACGATAGTGATTAAGTGACCAATGGAGACAGTAATGTTTTTTAATAAAGAATTTATTGAAAAAGCCTTACCTAAAGCACAGATCCTGTTTGATTTCTTGCCTCAAGATATTTCATTTTCAATTGATTCGCGTTCAATTTTTCCGAGTGATATTTTTATTGCGTTATCGGGAAAGCGAGTTGATGGTCATGATTTTGTTAAAGAAGTTTTACAAAAAAAGAATGCTGGTGGGGTTATTATGGATAGAAAAAAAAAGGATTGTTTAAAAGGGCTGACCTCAGACTTCTTAAACAAGAAGTTAATAATCTTAGTAGATGATGTCGTGGAGAGTTTGTTGTTGTTAGCGGGAGCATGGCGTGCTCATTGGGATATTCCGGTTATAGGGATTACTGGATCGCTTGGCAAGACGGTAACGCGTGAACATATAGCACTGTTATTAAAGAAAAAAAATATTTCTTATATAAGTTCAGCGCAAAATCTTAATAGTTTAATTGGATTACCTCTGAGTATTTTAAAGATGCGAGATCATCATGAGATGGCGGTTTTTGAAATGGGTATTAATAAACGTGGAGAGATGGAGCGGCTGGCAGATGCGTTGATGCCTACCATTGGCTTGGTTACCAGTATTGGTCATAGCCATCTTGAAGGGTTAGGCTCTTTAAATGATATTGCAATTGAGAAGCGCAATGTGTTTAAAAACTTTAGTGAAGAGAACATAGGTATCATTAATGGAGATCAACCACACTTGGCCAAAGTAGCCTATAATCATCCCGTTATTAAGTTTGGCTTAAAAACAACTAATCAAATTCAGGCTAGAAAAATTCAGGTAAATTCAGACTCAATTACCTTTATTTTGAAGATATACCAAAAGAAATATCCTATTAAGCTGAGCACTAATCATGAAGGATCTATCATGACGGCGCTCTCGGTAGCCGCACTGGGCTCACTTTTAGGCATTGATCATGAGACTATTGTGGATACTATACAGACCGCTGTTACGGTTTTTGGGCGGTATCAACATTTAACATTAAAGAATAATAAAGGTATCCTTATAAATGATTGCTATAATGCGAGTCCTGAAAGTACTAAAATGGCACTTTTGGCATTTGATAAGCTTGAAACACCACATTCAAAGATTGCGGTGTTGGGGGATATGCTAGAGCTGGGGATCGATAGTGCCTTTTGGCATCGTCAACTTGGACGTTTTTTGCGAAAGACGCCTTCTATTAAGCGGGTTATCTTGGTTGGTACTCATATTAAGGTTGCAGAGGCAACGTTACCTGCCGGGGTAGAGTATGACTTGGTGGATACCTCAAAAGAGGCTTTGTCTTTGGTGAAAAAATATCTCAAAGATGCATCGGCCATTTTTGTAAAAGGGTCAAATGCTCTTAAGTTATCATTGGTCGTTGACGGTCTTGCAGTAAAGCAAAATACATTTTCAGCAGCAAAAAAGACAAATTCAATTGTCGCCAGTGAGATTAGTCCACTAGAGAAAGATATAAGGGTTTTTTAACATCATGTCAGTAATTCATAAGCCGGTATTGGTACAAGAGGTATTAGAGTATTTAGATCCACAGCCTGGGAAGGTATACGTTGATGTGACGTTTGGTGCTGGTGGTCATACTCGTGAAATTCTGCAAGCCGAGCCAAATTGTAAGGTAATTGCTTTTGATTGGGATAAAGAGTCGATCAAAAAGTTTGCTCCACCATTAGAAAAGGAATTTCCAGGGCGGATTCAGGTCCTTTGGGGTAACTTTTCGCTTTTATATCGCTTGGTCAAAAAGAATAAAATAAAGCAGATTGATGGAATTCTTGCTGATTTTGGGACTTCTCAGATGCAAATTTTTGAGCGAGATGGCTTTTCATTTAAGATTGATACCCCATTAGATATGCGTATGTCAGCCGCTCATCACAAAATAACAGCAGCAGAGGTCCTTAATAAGGCTTCGGCTCGTGATTTACAGTACATTTTTTCTGAGTATGGTGAAGAACGGTACTCTAGAACGATTGCTTTAGCCATCGTTGAGGAGCGAAAAACGAAGAAATTTAGAACTACTAAAGATCTTGCTGATTTTGTTGCCAAGGTGGTTCCTTATACAAAGCGGAAGATCCATCCTTCAACTAGGGTTTTCCAGGCCTTGCGTATCTATGTGAATAAGGAATTGGATAATATTAAGGCTTTTTTGGTTGCTGCTTTAGAAGTATTGCCTAAAAATGGGCGTCTTGTATGCATAAGTTTCCACTCTTTGGAAGATAGACTAGTAAAAGAGTTTTTTAGAAATAATCCGTGTGTAGTAGGCAAGGGATTGAAGAGTTTAACGAAAAAATTAGTGACCGCCACTGATGAGGAAATTGCCGAAAATCCATCGTGCCGTTCTGCTCGATTACGAGCTGCTCAAGTGTGTATTGACGATAATTGATAATGTGTGCCAAAGTTTGACAAAGGTCTAATATGCAGATAGATTGAAGTCAAAATAAGGATGCAAAGGTAGTTTTGCAAGAACACTATAATAACGCACGCAGCGTTCAATCAAGGATTGTTGTATGAATATTACTGAAGTAAAAGTATTCCCTGTAGAAGAGGGTGGAAGATTAAAAGCATACGCGACAATAGTTTTCGATGATTGTTTCATCATTCGAGACTTGAAGGTGATTGAGGGAGATAAGAGTTTGTTTGTTTCTATGCCATCCCGCCGTCGAAAAGATGGTTCATTTAGAGATATTGTTCATCCATTAAACTCCGAAACAAGATCTATGGTTGAAGAAAAAATCGTAGAGGAGTATAATAAGATAGAAATAGGGCAACCAGGACACGTTGAACAGGTTGAACATATAGAAAATCTATAATATACTTATTAAAGATTAGACCCATCTTTTGGGGTGTAGCCAAGCGGTAAGGCACCAGTTTTTGGTACTGGCATGCGGAGGTTCGAATCCTCCCACCCCAGCCAATAGATATTAAAAAAGAAGCCATCGAGAAATCGGTGGCTTCTTTATTGAGGACAAGAACAAATTTCATATTGGTGTAGTATCAAGTGTAAGATTGTGCTTTTTATTTTTTCTATATATTAATATTTACTACAATTAACAAGAAAGCCTATAAATAAGTACATATATCAATTATTTTTTAATAACGATTATAGTGATTTTTTAAGTGAATAAGTATTTTCTCAAGTTCCGTGCAGTAGTTCTTCAGGCCTTTACGAAGCTTTTCAATTGTTTGTGGTATTGTTCTATTTTTTTCAGCATGTTCCATTTCTTTTTCAATTAAGCTATTTTGGAGTTTTTTGATTTTTGGTGTACACGATGATAATTTGCGTTGTATGCCAACTAAAAGAGGAGGACTTCCCATAAAACCTGGATTTACATCAGCTTCAGCCTCAATAGCTTTTTTTACACTGTTGAGATCTAGTTTCTCAGTAGCACGTATCAAATCTCCGGTTGCGTTTTTTTGTTCCCTTGTAAGGGCTGGTCTTTCTGATAGATGTTTGGTTAAAGCTCCATGAGCTTTTAAGTAGGAAGCTATTGCTCCCATTTTTTCGCAATCTTCATATGTTTCTTTTATTTTGTTTTGAATTTCCTTAATGGTTGCTTGGTGCCTATGATTCAATCGATCTATTTTACTTTCAACAAAGGTTTGAGTGTTCATAGCCTTGAGGTCACTTTGGCAGTTATCTAACAAATCTTCGACGTATTTAATAACATTTATACTGTCTGTATTTTTTATTTTTTTAAGAGCTTGTTCTATGGATGATATGCTGGGAGCATGAGGTGAATCAGAAAGAACATTAGTACTCTCTTGATCCCAAAATACTAACTTAAGAGGATAGAGGTTATCGTCTCTTACAGTTAAAGGTGAAGTTACGTTAGGTACCATAAGTGTTGTGAAAAAAATGCCAAATATTACAAAAATCCTCATAAAAATTCCTTTTTTTGCCTACAATATATCTCTGTATGATATAATAGCAAAAACACAAATAGAAAATCAATACATAGTGGCAAAAGAAAAGCTTTTCGGGGCTTTGAACCTGTAGCCAGCTGTGCCTGTTGTGCAAATAGTATTAATCGGGCTTTTTCACCCTTGTGTTTTTAGGTTGAGAATTGCTATAGTTGAATTATAGAGAGTTTGTTCAGTAATAAAGGTGGATAGGTATGAAAAAAGTAAACAAATTAATTGGGTCTTTGTGCTGTGTTGGTATAGCTTTTGGCTTACTTGTAGGGTTTAAGCCTGTGCCACAGAATGATCAATTTAGAGAGTCTCCTGTTAATGTATTAGATAGGTTTGATGAGCTTATTGGCTTAGATGTCTATGACTTCTTAGAATTCCTTCCTACAGTAAATCATAGTGATCAGCTATCTATAGCTCAAGCGTATATAGCAGCACATCCCGAAACGACTATATTGGTTGTGGCTATACAGCTACACCAACTAGGCTTAGTACCGTTACTCATTAATGCGGGTGTTGACCTTAATGCTCGGAGTATATATGGTGATTCGGCACTATTAGCAGCGGTTAAGAAGGGTGATCAAAGTTTGGCTATAGGGCTCATTAATGCGGGCGTCGATCTTAATGTTCAAGATGTTCAAAGTGAAAATACTGCATTAATACTCGCTTCTGGGCGGGGGTATTTAGGAGTGGTAGAGGCGTTGATTAATAGAGGTGCTGGCCTTAATGCTCGGAATGCAGAAGGTGATACAGCTTTAATGAAAGCTGTTGAAGGAGGTCGCCAGGAAGTGGTAGAGGCGTTGATTAATGCGGGTGTCGGCCTTAATGTTCAAGATGTAGAAGGTTGGACTGCCTTGATGATGGCTGTAGAGAACAATGAATTAGAGCTTACTACTGCTTTACTTATGGCTGGAGCAAATCGTGACCTGGCAAACGAGGATGGCGTTATTGCAGCTATACTTGCTCAAGAAAATGAAAATCCTCAGATGATAGCCCTGTTTAATATGCTAGAACAGCTTGATGAGTCAGGCAGAATGGCAGTGAGAAGAGGGGGCCGGCATTTTGTTCGTCGCTCGGTACATCCCGGCAGGACTCACTAACTATAGTTTTTTAGAATAATTATCTATAAATATATAAAACTCACCAAGAAATTGGTGGGTTTTTTGTTGCCTATTTGAAGCAAGCGGTGCTTTAGGGTATTATATAAAGAGCTACTTATATAATAAACAAAGAGGGTCATTGATGGATATAAAATACTTAATATTAGGGATATTTTTGTGTGCTGCTACAGCGGGAATGGCTATGGAGCATGAGGAAGAGAGTGCTGGCGATCAGATGTTGAAATTGCTACAGAATGCTAAAGCTCAACCGCCACTACGTACAGCTCTTATAAACGTTGAGCCTGAGGAGGCTGTATATTTAATGCCAGGTTCTGAGGATTTGCAGCGGCAATTGGGTGAACAGAGTTTTTTTGAAGCAAACAAAACAGTTGTAAAGGAACTTGCTGGTCGTAATATTCCAATCAGAGTCATGGTTGAGACAGTGGAAGATTGTTATAATAAGTTTCTTATAGAGATGTCTAAAGAGGAACATCAGCAATCTGACGGTCTGGCCAGGGTAATGCGTATGAATATGCCTAGCTTATATGGCGCTCTGTTTAGTCATAATCCGGTGGCATTAGTAGAGTTAGAGATGCTAGGCTTACTAAGCTAAAAATAAAGGTTATAGATGAATAAAAAATTATATTTGGGGTCTCAGTCCCATTCGCGGCAAGAGCTACTCAAGACTGCTGGGTTTGATTTTGAAGTGGTGCATCAGGATGCAGATGAACAGGCTTGTGATTGGGGATTACCCTTACAAAAGCTTCTAGAGAGTATTGCTATTCAAAAGATGCAGCACTTAATTCTACCTGATGGTAAGGATGGTGATACTTGTTTTGTGATTACTGCTGATACGATGGGGATGGACGTTGAGGGTAATATTTCTGGAAAACCTCAAGATCGTGCTGAAGCGATTGAAAAGTTAAAATCCTATCGCGCTGGTGCACAAGCTGGTACTGGAATGTGCATTGATAGAAAAAAATGGGTCGATGGAGCGTGGGTCAATGAAAAGCGAATCCTTTCTTATGCGGGCGCTACCTACGTCTTTGATGTACCTGACAAATATTTAGAGCAATATTTAGATGATTTACCTAAGTTTACTGGTGTTACCTGTACACAAGTAAGTGGTGGTGTTGCTATTGAAGGGTATGGAAATAGATTTTTAAAATTTCTTGATGGATCATATACGGCTGTTGTAGGGTTGCCGTTATATGAGGTGCAACAAGCTTTGGATGCACTAGGTTTTTTTGATTAGATTATATTGGAGGTTGAATTTATTATGGAATTAAGAATAATGGTGGAGATTCCTAAAGGGAGTCGCAATAAGTACGAATACGATAAAGATACAAATCAGATGAGATTGGATCGGGTGCTTCATTCGCCAGTCCATTATCCAACGGATTACGGGTTTATTCCGGACACACTGGCCGAAGATGGTGATCCCCTTGATGTATTGGTCTTGATTGGAGAACCGACGTTTCCGGGTTGTTTTATTGATGTTAGGCCTATTGGCATGTTGCATATGTCAGATGAGAAGGGTGTTGATCAAAAAGTTATTAAGGTACCGGTTACTGATCCCTTTTGGAAGTATGCTCAAGACATTAAAGATATTCCTGAACATATATTAACAGAGATTGAGCATTTCTTTACGATTTATAAGCAGCTTGAAGAAAAGAAAACCGTTGTTGAAGGCTGGCGTGATCGTGGTGAAGCGCTCAAGGCTATTGCCAACGCTCAACAACAGTTTAAAAAATAGTTTTAACGAGATTGAATAAGTTTCACTAGTGATGCTGGAGCTCCATGTTGTTTTGCAAAAGCATCCAATGAGGTAGTTGGTACTTGTGAATTTGCCAAGGCGTCACTGATTTTTTTACCTTCTGAAAGTTGTTGCATAACTTGTTCGGGGTATAACACTTTTGTAGTATGTTCCATAAGGTCTGGTGCTTCTTGAATTAAATATCTAGCAATCTCATAGCTACCTGTAGTCTTTCCAACATAGATTGCATACATAAGGACGGTCCAATCCAGTCTGCTTTTGGTGCCATCAACCTTAGCGCCATGGTCAACAAGCCATCGTACCGTATCTAAGTCAGCACGAGCGGCTGCATACATAAGAACCGTCATACCATAAGTATCTGGACTATTGAGAGCAAAGATAAGCTCTGGTGGACAAACTAAGCGTTTAACTTCATCCCAATTTTGTTTAGCTGCTGCTTTAATGAGTGGTGAGTTGGTCATATTACTTAAAACTGGTGTGGCGATCATGAGCGCAGTAATCGCTAATATACTTCTTCCTAATTTCATATTTTCCCCTATAAAATTAAAACAATAAACAACGCTTATTATATTAACTAATTCAAGGGTTCAATATCAATAAATAATAAAAGCTGCTGCTAACGAGTAAAGCAAAATTTACTAGCTAGCAACAGCTTAATTAACAGCTACCGAGTTTTTAGAAGTTTCAATACAGATGTCGGAGCTCCATGTTTTTTAGCAAATTCTTCTATTCTCATTTCTTCTTCTTTGGCATCAGCAATAGAGCTATCTAGTGTTTTTCCTGAGCCTAGCCCATGAAGGACCTTGCCTGGGCTGGATGTACTTGTTGTTTGATGTTTAACCATAGGTTCTTGACTGATTAAGTAGGTGGCCACATCAAAGTTTCCGGTATTTTGTCCTGCATTAAGAGCATACATAACACTGGTCCAATCAAGAGTACTTTTCACATTTGTAACTTTAGCTCCGTGTTGTACAAGCCACTTAATCGTTTCTAAGGGAGCAGATCCTGCTGCATACATAAGGACTGTCATATTCCACTGGCCGGGCTTATTTACATTGACGTGTTTTGTGCTGATTATATTTTTAACGCGTGCCCAGTTTTAACTTGCGGCAGCATTGAGAAGTTGTACTTGATTTGTTTGTCTTCGACCAAATGTAGAGGTGGTTGTGATCAATAAGATAGCAACGAGTAAGCCTTTAATAAACTTCATAAATTTCCCCATTCAATTAATACAATAAATAACCTTAGTTATCATTTTAACCAATTGAATGAGGAAATTTCAACAATCTGTTTATGTTTTATTTGAAAGTTAGTGCGTTTCAGCCTTTTTGTCGGGTTTCCAGTTTTTAAGCAATTCTTTAAACAGTACCGATTGTGGGTTTTGTTTAGAGTTCTTCTCTAGTGAGGTGGTTGCTTTTTCAACACTGGAAGACACCGTATTGGCGTCACAGGAGCTTTGGTCAATTTGATTGACCGTTGGTATAAATTGGGAGTGAACTGTATCGTGGTTGCGTTCATTGATCGCATCCAAAAGAAGCACTTCCATAAGACCGAAGAAATCAATCACCGTGTTTTGCATATCTTCAGGGGTACTGGTTTCTAAGATTTCGTCAGCTTTTAGGATATTGTTATTAAGGCCTTGTGATAATGATCTATGGACGAGCTTTTTGAGCTCTTCCGGTTGATGTTCTATCAGCCACTCAATGAGCTGTAGAAGTTCAAATGAAAGAATAAATTGACCATCAGACTTATACAGATTATCGTTATTCATCTTCGGCTCCTTTCATAAAAGACAGTAATGACACCTAGTTGTTACTTATTATTTAACCACTATTTCCACTTTTTGTCCATCATCAACAGCATAAACTGTTCTATTCGTCATAGTCCACAGTCCAGGTGTCAATTTCGATGGTTTCCCCTGAATCATCAACATTTTCACTGGTCTCTTGTTGATATTCAAGACCGAGTGGGACATTGGATTTTCGCTTCATTTTGATTAGTTCTGAAGCTTTGTCTGCAATGATGCTCTTGGAGACGGCAACCTCTTGCTGGAGGTCTTTTTGGGCTTCCTGGATGGTAGCGTTCATTTGCTTTTGGAGCTTAGCGATGCTTTTTTGGAGCTTATGGATCATTTGGACACCGGCTAGGTTGATACCCAGCTCATGGGTGAAATAGATGATCTCTTCGAGCTTTTCGATATCTTCCTCGCTGAACATGCGAGTGTTCCCCTCAGTTCTTTTGGGGGTAATGAGTCCTTCTTTTTCATATAAGCGGACAGTTTGTTGGTGAACAGAAAACATCTTTGCTACTGCTGATATGGAAAAAAAGCCTTTTTTTCTTTTAGTTCCCTTAGTCATACATGCTACCTTTGTGGCTATTTCTTATACCCTGGCTATGCCATGGACGGATTTTTTAATATAGTCTACAGTATACGTATCAGTTTAGCACGTATCCATTAGAGAGTCATGCCAAAGGAGTCAGTCATGGTCATTCAGGGAAAACAGCACTTCTGGCTGGTTTTATTGTTGTGTCAGGGAATAAATGCTCGTATTGTCGAGCAATTGGGCCTATTTAGACAAAAAGATGATATTGGTGGGATCATGTTTGACTATAGACATGAAAGTCTTAATGGTAAGACCTTGGAGGAGTGGCGTATCAATCAAGAACCCGTAGATAAGGGGGTCTTTGATAAGCGGCGAATCGATGCTCAGCAACAGGAATGGGAACAAGAGCGGATTAAGGCTGAGCAGGATCGACAAAAAAAGCAGGATAGCTTGTCTCAATCGCGTATTGCGATCATGAAAAAATTGATTTCTCAGGCCCATGATACTATTGGAGCCTTAGTGAACAAGGTAGATAATCCTATTTTTGCAGGGTTTATAGCCTGGAATCCGGAGACCATTGGATCATTACAGGAGTTTTCTCATCTTAAAACTGATATGCTTCCTAAAATGATTCAGGTAATAGGGCTTGAAAAAATCGAGGACATTTGTGTGTATGAACGACTGATTACCAAGCTGGAACAGCTTGAAGGGCGTTTGACCTCTTTATATAGTCAGACTCTCAATCAAGCTATTAGTAAGTCGGATGATTCTCAGGTTCTTAAAAAACTACTCGAATTGGCCTAGACGTTAAATCGGACATTGATGATATCACCATCTTGTACCGTATAATCTTGACCTTCAGTTCTGACCTTGCCTTTGTCTTTTGATTGGGCAACTGAACCTTGTTCAAACAAGTCATTACAATTGATCACTTCAGAACATATAAAACCGCGTTCCAAATCGGAATGAATTTCGCCACTGGCTTCACGAATAGGAATTCCGGCAGTAATTGGCCATGCATGAATTTCCTGTGGACCACACGTGAAGAATGTTATCAATCCAAGATTATAATACGCTTGTTGGATAATGCTATCAAGTCCTTTAATGGAAGTTTCAAACATTCCAGAGATTTCTTCAGCTTCTTCGGGTGATAGTTGGGTGAGTTCGTACTCCAGCTTAACGCAGGTTGGAATCACTCGTTCTTGCCCAAAGCGTTCTACAAGTGCTTTATAGTGTTTGTTTTCTTTAAAGGCATCGCCATCAAGATCGTTTTCGGATATGTTTGCGATAATGAGGAATTTTTTAGCTGATAATAGTGGAATGGTTTCAACATCTGCATTAACAACTAGTTCACGAACGGCTTTAGCATCGGTTTTATCAATAGCGACCAAGACTTTCTCAAGAAGTTCTTGTTCTTTTTCTAGAGGAGCAAGTTCTTTAGGTTTATTTTGAACAGCTTTTTTAGAATGTTTAATCTTGGTGATTCTTTTTTCTACAGATTCATAATCTTTAAGCATCAGTTCAGAAACGATTATTTCATAATCGTCTAAAGGATCAATTTCGTTACTAGAGTTGATAATATTACTATCTTCAAAGCATCTTAGTACATGTAATATAAGGTCAACTTCTCGGATATGACTAAGAAACTGGTTTCCCAGTCCTTCTCCAGAAGCCGCGCCTTTTACTAGGCCTGCAATATCCACAAATGACATAGTAGCGGGAAGTTGTTTTTTGGATTCATACATTGTTTGTAGTTTATCCATGCGTGGGTCCGGCACTTCTGTAATAGCTAGGTGCGGATCAATCGTACAGAAGGGATAATTTTCTGCTGGGACGCTTGATTTTGTTAATGCGTTAAATAATGTAGATTTACCAACGTTGGGAAGCCCAACTAGACCTGCTTTAATTGCCATGTATTCCATCCTTTAAAAACTTGTTAATTACTTCTATAATAGCGGTTTTTCGAGCAAATGGAAAGTTGATTTATTGATCAGGTTAGGGTAGCTCAATTCAATAAATACGCCTTGGTAAAGTCTTTTTTTATAATATCTTCCATTTCTATCATCTAAAATATTATCCTAGTATCTAAAAAAAGGGTGTTTATGAAGCGAATATTCGTTCTAGCATTTATTATATTATTCTCTTTGGATGGACGTATTAGAAAGCTAGCACCCAAGGTAGGTCGTAATGTAATAGCAGCATGTAAACAAGTAAAGCGAGCACCTAAACCATTAGAATATAATCCTACCAATTTTAATAAAAGCAGGAACCGTCCGGTTGTTGGAAAAGTGGGGCGTGGGATGGTCGTGTGCGATGACGTTGCAGCAGGACGTTGGGGGACGTCAATTTTGCGACTGGGTGGTAATGCCATTGATGCTGCTGTGGCGATAGCGTTTATGTTGGCAGTAACTAGGCCGCACTATGCTTCAATTGGCGGCGGTGGTTTTGCGTTGTATTGTCCAGCAGGACGGAGCGATGGATTTGCATTTGATTTTAGGGAAACAGCACCATCATGCATTTTGAAAGATGAAGGGAATTGTGTTGGTAATAAGAGTGTTAACATGTTATTTGGTGCTCGGTCATGTGGTGTTCCCGGTACTGTTCATGGTTTATTATCTATGCACAATAAGTTTGGAAAAATTCATAGGCGGAAATTATTACAACGCCCAATTAAGGTGGCTTGGGACGGGACGCAGATGACTGGGAATATGTACTTTTCTGCACAAGCGCAATGGGAGACTATGAATCAAGAAGCACGAGATATTTTAGGGGTGAATAATAAAATTAAAGAACCGGGAGAATTAGTTAAGCAGCCAGATCTAGCAAAGACATTAAAACGTATATCACAATATGGGATAGATGGGTTTTATAAAGGACCAGTTGCAAGGAAGCTTGTTGAAGGAATTAAAAACAGTAACGGTATTTTAACTCGTGAGGACTTGCTGAACTACCAGGTGAAAGAGCGAGAGCCTTTATATGGTAGGTGTCAGGAATATAAAGTTCTAACAATGCCCCCGTCATCAGCCGGCGGGGTTGCCCTCTTGCAGCTGTTTCATTTTATGGAAGGAGCATTCAAGGAGCACCAAGAGGCTTGTTTTAATATTGGCGATAGTTGTGCATGGCATATAATGGCACAGGCATTAGCATTGGCGTTTGCGGATCGTAGCTGTTATGTGGCAGATCCAGAATTTGTGAAGGTTCCACTGAAAGATTTATTATCCTGTGAATATCTTATGAATCGGTGGATGAAATTTTTTAATAAAGATAAATTTGAGTTGCCAAAGCTGCCAAAGAAAACGTATAAAGAAGGAACCGATACGACACATATTTCTATTATCGATGCGGATGGAAATGCTGTTTCAATGACATTAACAGTGCACAGTAAGTTTGGTTCTGGATTTGTTCCTAAAGGAACCGGTGTGTTTATGAATAATGAGTGTGATGATTTTTCTGTTAATAGTAATTATCGTAATCGATTTGAACTTAAGACGGGGGAGCTAAATAAAATTGAACCGCTTAAACGACCATTGAGTTCTATGACGCCGACCGTTATAAAAAAAAGTAATGGTGAGAATTGTATTGTCATTGGTGCTGCTGGTGGTCCGCAAATTATTTCTGCAATTTGGCAGTCATTAGTGAATAGGTTTTATTTTCAGATGTGTCTTGCCGATGCTGTAGTCCATCCACGGATTCATCATCAATATGATCCTAATCAAATTTATTATGAACGTGGTGCATTATCCAAGGAGGTACAAGAGATGTTGATGAAAAAGGGTCATGTATTGCAAGAAGATACGCATCTTGGTACAGTTCAAGCATTAGAAAAAATGGATGATGGTTTTATTTGGGGGATCTCTGATCCGAGATCAGAAGGAATTGCAGTAGCTGCATAAAAGGAGCAAGGTGAAGAACTATTTAATAGTGAGTTTATTCATAGTAAGTGGACTTTCTGGCATGGAGGACTTAGTTGACATCAATGCTGAAGGCGCAGGAAAAGAAGGCATTAATTTGGTGGAAATGGTTAAGAATAAGGTTGACGATTTAGTTCAGACAATGCAAAACAAAATTCCCGATTATGAAGTTAAAGAATGTCGATTTGCAGGACCGGTTGGTTTTTGTGAGCTGGATGATAAGTATACTTTTTGTATGGTATCGGAAAGCCAAGAGACCCCAACATTTTTAAAGAAGGTTTTAAAAATTGCTGGCCCTAAAGACAATCTTTGGATTGGGCATATGAAAAAATGTATTTATTTTGATGCGATACAGTTTGCCGATTTTTTAGAAAAATATCAGAAAATGTTAAATGCGATACAGCCTATTAAAAAATGGCTTCCTGAAAACATTCAAAAACAACTAAAAATGCTTCGAATAAAAGCTAAGGTGGGTAGTTGGATTTTTCCACATATTAGTAAAATAAGTTTTTGTATTGATAAGGCGGGGAGTGTTTCGGTTGCTCTTTGTCGACAGTTTGTACTTCATGATATTGAACAACTGGTAGCGGTAGCAGCTCCGGCATAATTTATAGTATGCCTAAAATTATAAAAGAACTAAGAGGAAAAAATAGTAATGTTTAAAAAAGTTTGCTTAATAACGATTCTTATGAGTATGCATGTTGTTGCCCATGAAGCTGAGCTTGCTCAGTTGAAAAAGGCTCGGACCAAAAAAATAATAATGCAATATCCTTTATCACCTAAGGCGCGCCGCTTAAAAAGGGAAGAGCAACGATTACAAGCCGTCAAGGATGCTTATAAGGTCAGCAAGCATGAAATTGCTCATCATGATCGGCAAATAGAGAAAAAAAGAAAACACCGATCAAAGCTCGCGAAAAAACTCAAGTCACTTCAAGCCGGTTCATATAATCAGAAGTTGTACAATCTCAAGAAAGAGTGGGATAAAAATCTTGCTTTAAGTGGCACCGCCCCAAAAAAACGATCTCAAGCCTCTCGTGCCTATAATAAGGATAAACGTGCATTGGATATTAAATTTAGGATGTTACCCCTTCAGAATCAGCTTCACTCTGTCGATACTCAGCTACGTACCCTCCAGCGCCATCATCAATTCCTGATCGATACCGCTGATCAGCAGCTACAAGACATTAACAGACGACAGGCCCGCTGCGACCAATTGTTTGCAGAAACCCCAAAAATGCCTCTTTCTCGGTTTGATATCAAGGTGTGTAGGCAAAAAGTCAGCCACAAGTAGCCCAATATTCCAAAATTAAACATTGTTAACGGTTTTCCTTAATACGCATACGCTAATTTTTGTTAATTTATAAAAACGAATAGCGCGTACTGTAGGGTGGTTTCGTTTCCTGGCAATTCACTATGAAATAAATTCGCGTGGACCCTGTAAATAGTATTGCAATTTGTCTGCCAAAGCTGTCATAATGATATTAATGAAAAACCTTATATATGTGGAGATGTATTGATGAAAAAGAGTCTGTTGGCAATATTCTTAAGTTTTTTAGCTATTGGAAGCCTTGAGTCACGAGTTCGGATGCCTAAAATACAGCAGCGACGAACCGTAACAGCTGGGGAGACGTTTAATGTGGTATTGCCGCATAAGAAGGGAGATAATAAGTGGAAGTGGACTTTTGAGTCTTCACGATTTAGCTATCGACCATATGTGACACTTCATGAAAACGGCGATAATGGGGTATTCAAGTTTACAGCTATGCGTCCTGGCAAAACGGCATTGACCTTCTCTTATTCGCATGTTGATCGGCCTTGGTGGTCTCGTATTATACGGGGTGATGACTCTAACAACTCAAGGGTTTATGTTTATCCGGTCCGAGTGAAGGAAGAAAAGTAAATGAAAAAAATTATTGTACTCTTGGGGTTGTTTGTGTCGGTATTGTATGGCGACTATGTTTTACTTCCTAAGCATAATGGTCACCATCAGCGTAAGAAGTGGTCTTCCTATCCTTGGAAACGACCTTCTGGTATGGGAATGAAGGGCAGTAGCATAAAATGAATGCAAGATTTTTTGTTATTGTGCTTGTATTAGTAGGATCAGTGGTAGCAGGAGATTGTAGCTCCTATGTAAGGGTTGGTTCGTGCAAGACAGCCAACTGTTCAGGGCCTGAAGAAAGCTTACAGCGGTGTTGTGAAATGTGCTGTTAAATGTTTATTAAAAATGGAGATTGAAAAGTGAAAAAAATAATAATTATGATGCTCAGTTTTTTGGGTGTTTCAATGATGTATGCGCAGTTGGATTATAATAATCCTAAAATTCAACAAGCTTCTATGATTGGGCAAGGGGGGTGTAATGTGTGTGGGCTTTGTGGGCCGGAAGCTGCTAAGGCAGGATCCATTCATGCTCAAATCAATAAATATGAAAAGGCAAGCCGGAAAGCTTTCGAAGCTTTTTTAACTCCAAAAGAAAAAGTGTTATTCAAAAAAAAGCAGGCTGGTGGTGCTACTTCTGAGGCAGAAGCTGATAAGATCTACAAGCAATGGGGTGTTCTTATGAAGAGACTTAATAAAAACCCTAAGTTTGTTGCGTTCAAAAAGAAGAGCCAAAGTGTTAGGGATGACTTTCAAAAACAAATAGCTGTCCAAGAGAAGGCATGTGGGGCCATGTGGGGCTAAGCTTCCAAAAGGGATGTATCCGGATATTTTAGAGGGTGGAGGTTGTGTTGTTTGTAATAAGTGTGCTTTTGAGGCAAAAACTATAGATAAGTTTATAAGTGCTCAAAATAAAATGCAGAAAGATTTTCAAGCGTTTACAAATAGATTATACACAAAGAAAGAATTAGCGCGTAGAACGAAACTGGACAACTCTAATTCTCAATGGACAAAGGCAGATCGTACGTGGTATGAGAATACAAACAAGCGCATTCATGGATTGCCTGAGTTTAAAAAACGGTATGCACAATATATTAAAGACTCACAGAAAGCATCAGAAGTTTATCAAAAAGAATTTGAGAAGCAGGTAACGTCTTGTGCTGCAAAGCTATAAAATAATTCTATAGTAAAGAAAAAAGGGGCTGAGAAATCAGCCCCTTTAGTTTGTTCAATTACTGATCAGTGATCTCAGGATCGATTGCATCATCTTCAGAGTTTGAAGAATCAGAATCAGTTTTTTCTTGAGTATCCTTAGGTGCTTCTTCTGAAGCTTTACCTTCTTGATCTTGTGCTTTTTTGTATAAGATCTCAGCTACTTTATGAGAAGCTTGTACGAGTTCATCAGTTGCTTTTTGAAGTTCTTCAGCATTGTCTTCATGCTCTTTCAATGCAACCTTAGCTTTAGCAACAGCTTCTTCAGTCTTAGTGATATCGTCAGCTTCAAGCTTGTCTTTATTTTCAGCAAGAGTCTTTTCGATTTCTAAGATAGTACTATCTAATCGGTTACGCTTTTCAATAGTTTCACGAGCTTTTTTATCTTCAGCTTCGTGTTCTTTTCCTTGCTTAACCATGTCTTCGATTTCGTCTTTAGATAATCCACCGCCAGAAGTAATAGTAATCTTCTGTTCTTTGCCAGTTCCTTTATCTTTAGCTGATACGTGTACGATTCCGTTAGCATCGATATCGAATGATACTTCGATTTGTGGAACGCCACGAGGAGCGGCAGGGATTCCGTCAAGTTTAAACTCACCAAGCAGTTGGTTATCTTTAGCAAACTCACGCTCACCTTGATAAACTTTAATATCTACTGCTGTCTGATTGTTTTCAGCTGTAGAGAATACTTGAGATTTTTTTGCCGGGATGGTTGTATTACGTTCAATCAGTTTTACTACAATGCTGCCCATGGTTTCAATACCAAGAGAGAGAGGAGTAACATCTAAAAGAAGAACGTCAGTTACATCACCAGCTAATACACCACCTTGAATTGCAGCACCAACAGAAACTACTTCATCTGGGTTAACAGACTTACTTGGAGCTTTACCAAAGAAGTTTTTAACAAGTTCTTGTACTTTTGGAATACGGGTTGAACCTCCAACAAGGATAATATCATCAAGTTGGTCTTTTTTGATTTCAGCATCCTTCATAGCTTGTTGACACGGCTTGAGTAAGCGATCAAAAATAGAAGCACAGAGTGATTCAAGTTTTGAACGGCTAATCTTCATGGTCAAGTGTTTAGGACCTGTTGCGTCTGCAGTAATGTATGGAAGGTTGATGTCAGTTTCAGGTACTGAAGATAGTTCAATTTTAGCTTTTTCAGCAGCCTCTTTAAGTCGCTGTAGTGCCATCTTATCTTGAATCAGGTCAATGTTTTGATCTTTTTTGAATTCTTCAATCATGTAACCAATGATGAGTTGATCAACGTCATCACCACCAAGGTGATTATCACCGTGAGTAGATTTAACTTCAACAACGCCATCATGAACTTCTAGGATCGAAACATCGAATGTTCCGCCACCAAAATCGAATACTGCAATGGTTCCGCTTTTTTTCTTATCAACACCATATGCAAGAGCTGCAGCAGTTGGCTCATTAATGATACGCTTAACATCAAGGCCAGCAATCTTACCAGCATCTTTAGTTGCTTGTCGTTGAGCATCGTTGAAGTATGCAGGAACTGTAATAACAGCTTCGCTGATATCTTCACCAATATAATCTTGGGCTACTTGCTTAAGTTGGCTTAAGATAGCGGATGAAATTTCTTGTGGGGTATACTCTTTATCATTAATAGAAAAAGCAGCATCACCTTCAGTGCGTTTGATTACTTTATAAGGAATATAATCTAGTTCTGACTTTACTTCATCATAGCTATGGCCAATAAATCGCTTAGCTGAAAAAATAGTGTTTTCAGCGTTGGTCACTGCTTGTCGTTTTGCCAATGTCCCTACAAGACGTTTTCCATCTTTGGAAAAAGCAACGACTGATGGAGTAGTATTAGAACCTTCTTTGTTAGGAATAACTTTCGCTCGGCCACCTTCCATGAAAGAAACTACGGAATTTGTGGTTCCAAGGTCAATACCAATAATCTTTTTTGCCATCTAAATTAGCCCTCATTTTTGATATTTATAATATTTAAATAATAGTTTTATTATAAGCAAAACTTCTATCTTGAGTCAATTATATCACTAAAATAATCTTAGTCAATTACACTCAGCTTTTCTACAAGGGATATTGTTAGATGTTTCCAGGTTGTCTTTCTACTTTTTTTCTACTAGGATTGCGGTAAGGTTAGTACTAAATTGAGGAGCATAATGAAGAAGTTTGTATGGTTGATTGGACTGCTGGCACTATCAATAGGTGCTCGTGATGTTGCTTGTGGTTTTAAAGATGATGATATAGAGAATCTCGCCTTATACAGGCAGCTGTATAAGGGTGATGTGCCTTGGGATGTGTTTTTGGCTCGACAGATTATACAGGAATATCTTGAGGCCGCGCAGTTATTAATGGATCCAGAAGATCTTAAGATGGAACAAGAGGCGATAAGACTTAGGGACCCTTATGGGTCGTATAGGGCCAAGGTTCGTCAAGGAACAGATATTTCGGTTGAGGAGCGAGCTTCGTTGCGTGAGCGCTTTATTCGCGTAAAAAAGGGAATTAAACGCTTTTTAAGGCTCGATAAGCCCTTAGAGGATGATGAGGTTCCTCGTATTGCTTTGTGTGGCAGTGGTGGTGGGATTCGAGCTGCCTTGTGTACCTTAGGGTCTTTGCTTGGAGCTGCCGAGACTGGTCTTTTAGATTGTACTCTATATGCCTCAGCATTATCAGGTTCAGCGTGGTTGATGGGGTCTATTTTTTCCGATAGCTATCCTGGAGATGGGGTATCGGTCTTGCAGGATTATAAGAGTAGGTTAAAGGGTCAGCTCAAGACTGGTCTTTCAGTGTCACTCAATCCTCTTAGTGTTAAGTTGGCAACAGAAAACCTTATGACTAAGTTTTATTATGGTCAGTCCTTATCGCTGGTTGATTTTTGGGGGTTCATTGTGGGCGAGGTAATGTTGCGTAATTTAGGTCAGTATTGGCAAAAAGCAGTATTGTCTTCACAGGGGATGTTGATGGAGACGGGTATATATCCATTTCCTCTTTATTCATCTATTATGCCTATGGGCAATGGCAAGTTTGAATGGTTTGAGGTTTCTCCGTATGAAGTTTGGAGTGAATTTTTGCAGATGGCTATACCCACCTGGTCGTTTGGTAGAAAGTTTCAAAATGGTTTATCTCAGGACTTTGCTCCCGAACAATCTCTAGGGTTTTACCTTGGGATATTTGGTTCAGCATTCGAGCTAGACCTTACTGACTTTATGCATCATATGGGTAGGTTTGTTAAGGACCCTGTTTTAAAGGGGCTGGTCAAGATTCTTATGAAGACATCAATGAAGGATATGCGCTTGAGTCCTGCAGAACTCTACAACTATAGTTATGGAATGCGTGAAAGTATTTTGACGGGTCAAAAAAGAATAACCTTAATTGATGCGGGTATCGACTTCAATTTACCAATACCACCACTATTAAGAAAAGGTCGAGACATTGATGTTATTATTATATTGGATAGCTCTGCTAAGATTGAAGGTCGTGAATTAAGGAGTATTACTCGTTATGCTACTGAGCGGGGTATTCCAATCCCAACGATTGATGCTGACTCAAGTCATGAAAATATTATTTCTGTTTACGACGATAATGTCGATGCACCAATATTGGTATATTTACCTCGTCTCAAAAACGATAACTATAGTGCTGACTTTGATCCTGGTGATTGTGCTAGTGGTGATTTTTGTCATACATTCAACTTTGAATATAATGAAGAGCAGGTTGATCTGTTAACCGGGTTAACGGAATCTAATATGAAAGAAAGTATTCCGGTAATACAGAACGTCATCAAGGAAGCGATTCGTAGAAGACGAGCGAAGCTTGCATCGCAAGAGGGTATCAAGAAGTAACGATTAAACAAAAAAATAAGAGAGGATGAAAACACCCTCTCTTATTTTAAATCGTTGCAATGACTAAGTAGAGTTACTTAGCGTAACGAACAACACCCGCACCAACAGCAGCTACAGTAGCAGCAGTTGCTGTACAAGCTGTGATAGTTGAATGTTCTTTTGCAGATTTGTAAAGAGCTTTAGCTTGAGCTGTGATAGCTGCACGTTTTTGAGCAACTTTGTAAGCTACATAACCTAGGCCAACACAAACAACACTACCAACAAATAATTCATCTGTTACTACTGGAGTTGCGATTTCTACTGTTTTTGAAACAGCAGATTTAAGTGAATCCCATGACCATGTTCCAGCTGTTTTGCTTGCAGCAAAAGAAGCTTTTCCAAGATCAACAGTTTTCCCAGCAAGGTAAGAACCTGCAGTTTTAGCTTGATAACCAGCAAAACCAACAGTGTAGTCAGCAGCAGTTAAAGCTCCGTTAGCAGTTGCTTTAGCAGTTGCTTTAGCAGGGATTACTAAGTATTTAGCAATTTTACCAGCTTGTTTAGCAACTTCTTTACCAGCTTCTGCAGCAACATCTTCACTAGCAGAAAGACCAAAAGCCATTGAGCTAAGAAGAATAGAAAGAATTAGTTTTTTGTTCATAAGAACCTCCAAACTTAAGGGTTAATAAAATAGAAAATGTTGCAACAATTTCTATTAATAATAATAAAGAAATGTATATAATAGTCAACTGCCTCAATAGTATTGGTTTCTTTTCAGTGTGAAAAGATTTGTCTGAATGGTGATTGTGTGGAATAGGTCGTCTGGGTGGGTAGATTGCTTAAGTGGGGATTGTGGCAGTAAAAGCTCTTTGAAAAGAGATTGTTTCTGTGTGAAATGATGCTTGTTTTGCGTAATAAAAAGCTTTTTGTTTTATAACCTATGCCGGTGGTGTAAGTTTTGGGTTTGCTCTCGCGAGAATGCCATCCAAGAGGGCGCTTTTAAGGTTTGTGACTTTTGCTTTGATCGCCTTACGTTTTTTAATGACGGTATAGGCAGCAACGCTGAGCCCTGCAATGGCAACAGAGTAAACAAAGGTGCGATTGGTTATAACTGGCGTTATAGTTTTTTTTGTTGTAGAGAATGCAGTCTTGAGGCCGGCCCAGGTAGCTGTTCCTGCGATCTTACTTTTAGTAAAAGTAACTTTACTAAGGTTTGATACGGAACCCCCAATAGACTTGCCGGTAGAAGTGGTTATTTCGCTTGCGTGCTTAGCTGTCCATCCTATAGCAGCTTTGGAATGAACCCAAAGAACTTGTGATAGTTCTGCGGCTCCTCTCGTGATTGACGCATTGGTATTTTGTGTGATGCTCAGGGTCAATGATGTAATCAGGACAGAAAGAATTAATTTTTTATTCATAATAAACCTCCAGGCTTAAGTGATTAATAGATTGTAATGTAAGCTTGGTAACTTTTATTAAGAATAAAGGAAGGTGGACAATCGTCAACAGCCTCACGGCTTATCCAGTGTCTTTAGGGGTGGTAGCAAGTTTGGCAGTTGATCAAAAAAAAGGAGAGAGCTTTTGGGGCTCTCTCCTTTAGAAAATTATTGTCGCTAGATTTTAGCGAGTGTACCAGTAAGCACCGCCAGCAAGAGCTGAAGCGATACCAGCAGCTAAAGTTTTCTTATGGGATGCAACTTTGCTTGTTGTATCACCAAGGTTGCGCATTGATTCTTCGTAACCATTTTCATAAACTTTGTAAGCAACATAAGCAAGAGCTGAAGCGCCAACAACACCAATAACCCAAGGATTTGTTGCAACAGGTTTTACTTTAGTTCCAACTGTTTTTACACCATTGAAAGCAGGAGATCCAACATATTTATTGAGAGGGTCAATTGCATAAGTTCTTCCAGCGTTTACAACAGGTTTTCCAACAGCTACAAATGGTTTTGCAGCGAGTGAGAATCCGCCTGTAACAAGTCCTAACAATTTAGCGAACATGCTAGCGCTTTTTTCTGCAGCATTGCTTTCAAGTGCGCTTTCAACAACTTCTCCAGCTGCATTAACAACTTTTTCTGCTCCCTCTTCAATGCCGCCGGCATGGATACTAATATTTGAAGATAACAATGTTACGCATAATGCTGAAAGTAAAAATTTCTTATTCATAAAAAAACCTATAAATTTAGGGGTTAGTAAAACAAAAGTACATGTGGCAATTCATACATAACAATAATAGAAGAATGGAAAGAATAGTCAAGGCTCTGTAAAAGAGTTTTTTACCTTAAAAAAAAAGTTAAAAAATGCTCATTATTTTAGGACATTTTTTTTGTTTTTGTATATGCTTTTTTATATAAAAACTTATGTGGAGGGATCATGGATTTTAAAAAACCTAAATTTATTTTTGTTGTTGGCGGAGTGATGAGTAGTGTTGGAAAAGGTGTCACGGCGGCATCAATATCGGCACTGATGCAAGCACGAGGATTTAGGGTTACTAATGTTAAGTGTGATATGTATGTTAATATTGATGCTGGAACTATTCGACCTACAGAACATGGTGAGGTTTTTATCGGTTCTGATGGGATAGAAGCTGATCAAGATTTAGGGAATTACGAGCGTTTTACGGGTAATATAATGACTGCATTAAACTATGTAACAACGGGTCAGGTATATCAAGAGGTTATTCGGCGGGAACGGAATTTAGAGTATCAAGGTGAAGACGTTGAAGTGGTGCCGGATATTCCGAATGAGATTATTCGTCGTATTAAATTGGCACAAGAGAAAAACAATGCCGAAGTAACGGTAGTTGAGTTTGGTGGTACGGTTGGTGAATATCAATTGCTTCTCTTTTTAGAAGCTGCGCGGATGATGAAAATGGCTAATCCCGATGATGTATCATTTGTGTTAGTAAGTTACTTGCCATTGCCAGCATACTTAGGTGAAATGAAAACCAAGCCGACTCAGTATGCAGTTCGAACATTGAACTCGGCTGGTATTCAACCAGACTTTATTATTGCGCGTGGAGAGCAAGAACTGGACACTAAGCGTCGAGAAATCCTTGCGCATATGTGCAATCTAAAAAAAGATACCATAATTGCTGCTCCTGATGTGGATTCAATCTATAGTATTCCTACTTTATTTGCACAGCAAAATTTAGATAGTTTGTTGTTAGATGACCTGGGGTTATCAGCTAAAGAAAATGATACGAAAAAATGGCAGGCACTGGTCAAGCAAATACGAGAAGCTACAACGCCACTTAAGATTGCCGTCGTGGGAAAATATTTTGATACAGGAGATTTCAATCTTGCCGATTCTTATATATCAGTTATTGAGGCTATCAAGCACGCATGTTGGTCTGAGGGTGTTAAGCCTGAGTTAACATGGATCAATTCGCAACAGTTTGAGGATAACCCTAAAGAGATATCCCAATTGGAAAAATTTGATGGTATTGTTGTGCCGGGTGGATTTGGTGGTCGTTCGACTGAGGGAATTTTACGTACTATTGAATATGCTCGTACGAACAAGATTCCATACTTAGGATTATGCTATGGTATGCAGTTGGCCTGTATTGAGTTTGCTCGTAATGTGGCAGGCATTCAGGGTGCCGGGAGTGTAGAGATAGATGAATCAATTTCCGATCCTATTATTAAATTAAATGACTTACAGGCTTCCAATGTTAATGAAAAGAAGTTTGGGGCAACCATGCGTTTAGGTTCTTATGATGCTCAATTAAAGGCTGGTAGTAAAACTCATGCAGCGTATGGTGAAGATGTTGTTTCTGAAAGGCATAGGCATCGATATGAATTTAATAATGACTATCGGGATCTGTTAGAAAAAAAGGGATTGGATATAGTAGGCATTAATCCGGATACCAATTTGGTAGAGATTGTTGAAATCCAGGACCATCCATTTTTTGTGGGTACCCAGTTTCATCCAGAGTTTCAATCGCAACCGTTTAAGCCGCATCCACTTTTTAAATCTTTTGTAGCAGCGTCTAAGATTGGTTCTCAGGGATAAATCGTTTAATCAAAAATACTTCTAGAAACTCTACTAAGAAGGGCTCGTCTGACTGCTTCTTGCCCACGCTCTGTTGAGGCTTCATTCAGCGCTGTTCGGCCTTCTTTATTAGAAAGACGAAGCTCTTCTGGTGTATGCCTTGCTAAAAGAGTTTCAAGAATGGTTTGATTGCCAAGTCGAGCGGCTATCATTGCAGCAGTATCACCATCACCATTTTGGTAGCAATGGTCAACGCCAGCATTGAGTAAGGCATGTACGGCAAGTTCGTCTTCTTGGAGGGTAGCCGTAATAAGGGGGCTGTTTCCAGTTTCTATGTCGGGAAGATCTCCATGAAAAACTCTCATGTTTCTGCGTGCAGCTTCTCGCTGTCGAGCATCAAGTAGGGATTGGGTTGTGGGTGCACCCTGTTGAATTGATGCAGATAGAACCGTTTTTCCGGTGCTATCATATGCTCCTGGGTCTGCTCCGGTACCAAGTAGGCCAGGAACCTCTTCAGGGTTTTCTTCAATCGCCCGAAAAAGAGCTTTTCCTCCAAGAACATATTTAAGCGCTTTTTCAAGATATTCAGGATAGGCTACTAATTGTTTTCGTCGTTCTTCGGTTGGAGTGTCTATTCGTAAGGAGATATAGTCCCCTTTTTGACGAGCTAGCTGCCAATCCTGCAACTCCTCATCCTCTTTTTTTGCACTTTCGAGAGCTCTTTGAGCGTCGCGGGTTTTTCGTTGAAGTAGTTCGGCTAGGCTTAGTGACCCTGCTGAGTCTACAGATCCGTCCACTCCTATTAATCTAACAATGCTGAGGTCTGCAGGTTGTGTTGGATTGAAAAAAAGAGTTTGATGGGTAGGGTCCGAGGTTGCTCTTGCTATGAGAGTATCAAGGGTGGAAGAAGCTTTTTCTCGTTGTACAATTGCTTTAAAAGTGGCTACTTTTGTTGGGCTTGCTCTGCCTGAATCAGAATCAGTAACTGAATGTAACTCAGAGATTGGGGAAAGTGTCGAAAGACGGCGCTTTTTTGCTTTAAGACCATAGGTATCAACTGTACTGGTTAGTGCCAAGAGGGCGAAAAACACAACTAATTCTCTGTTCATATTTAATCCTAAAAATAGTTAACTTATTATTGCATAGTATATATAGTTTTTTCATGTAACGCTACAGATTGTATCGTTAACGGCCTATTTATAGGCAGTGTTAGGCTGTTTTTTTGTCGATCTTGCTTTGTAAGTAGGTTGCAATAGCTTCAAAGTTATTACAGAGAGCCCTTTTAAGTCCTTGTTGGATATCTCGATTTCCAGCACCATGCTCTGCCAGGTAGATTACCATATCAAGATTATTTGCTGATACAAAGCTGGTAAGAGGAAGAGCAATGCGAGGATCACTCATGAAGTCGAGTTGAACCTCAGCACCGTTCTCAATCAAGTAGGTGGCCATAGGAGCGTTGTGATGTCGTGCAGCCCACTGTAAGGCTGAAACATTACGGCAGTCCCTAGCGTTTACATCAGCACCATGCTCAACTAGGTAGCGAGCTAGAGTGAAATATTCATGGTGGACTGCCCACCAGAGTGCCGTGCGTTGATTTCGGTCACCCATAGAGATATTTGCGCCATGTGCTAGTAGGTATTGAATTATGATGAGGCTTCCTTTTTGTGCAGCAACAATAAGAGCGGTGGAGCCGTTTCGGTCTTGCTTGTTGTTGTTAACGACAGCACCACTTTCAACCAAAAGTTCTACAATTTCGATACTTCCTTGATCAATGGCGCGATTGAGTAACGGCCATGAAAGATCGTCGAGAATATTAGGGTTGCCTTCATTAGCAATAAAACTTTTAATAGTCGAGAAATCGTTATTATCTAAGGCCTTAAATACAAAACTATTAGGTTGTATTTGAGTATGAATGGGATTGTTAAATATTAACAGATAAAAAGTTACTAAAAGACGTATTGTGGTTTTCATTTTTAGCGAATGGGGCGTAGTTTTTACTGTTTAATAGTTTTTTTGTTATACCATTCACAAAGCATCATAAAGGTTGATGGTTTTATTTTATGTGTTGGAGTACCATTGGTTGTTGCGGCGGTTGATGTTATCACTGGCTGAAGTGCCGGTGCGGCTTGATTATCTTGAAGGAATTGAGAAATGGTAAGGTGCCCTTCTTCTCGAGCTACTGTAAGTGCAGATTTGCCGTCAGGGTCTATAACGTTTACATCAGCGCCTGCAGTTACTAAGGCTTTGACGATTGGTAGAAAGCCTTGTTGTGAGGCAGCCATAAGTGCAGTAAGCCCAACATCGTTTTGAGAATTTATAGCAACCTTTTTTTGCAAGATTGAATGAACCACATTTTTAAACCCTTTCCAAGAAGCTAGCATTAATGCATTCAACCCGTCATCACCCTGGATGTTTACATTGCTTTTTTGTTCGATTAAAAATAAGGCAATATCTTCATGCCCGTTCCAAATAGCCCACATAAGTGGAGTCATTCCATTGTTATCGCGGGGATTGACATGTGCACCTTGTTCTACAAGGTATCGCACAACGAGAAGCTGACCTGCTGATGCTGCAGCCAAGAGAGGAGTGCGTCCTTCATCGTCTCGTGTGTTGACGCTGATATTATGTTCTTCTACTAGGTCTTGTACTATTGTCATATATCCTTCTTCGGACGACTGAATAATTTCTGATCTATCTATGAATTGCTTTGGTGTTGAGGTAAGGGTTGCAATGCAAGAGAGTGCAAGAAGGGATCTTATTAGGGTTTGTTTCATGGACTATCCTTTTATGTAAAATTATTTTTGAAAAAATTCGCTGCATAATATGTAAAAAAAGGATAAAGGTTGTAACGAAAGAGTCAAGAAAAACCGCCGACTTTTTATAAAATATCGGCGGTTGTATATATAACTTTTTTAACTTTTAATCTAAAAGATCAAGAAGACCGTTGGTTTGATCTTTGTTTGATTGGAAGTTATTCACAAGTGTCTTATTTTGCTTTGCATACAAAAAATTCATTTTTGGATATTCAGTTAAAACTTTTATGAGCTCTACTTGAGAGATATTCTTACTGTGTGCGAGACAGCTGAATATGGCCAAGAAGTTGTTTTCTGCAGCCAAGCCTAAGGCTGTTTGTCCTTTACTGTTTACTAAAGTTGTATCTGCTCCATGGTTGAGTAAAAAATGTACAATATGAAGGTGGTGATTTTCAACGGCTAGCATTAATGTTGTCATACCTTCTTTGTCTGGTAAATTTACAAGGGCGCCACGAGAAATTAAGTATTGGATCATTTCAAAATTACCATATTGACAAGCTGGCATGAGCGGCGATTTGTAGTTGTATGGATTTTGAAGATTAACATCAACAAGAACCTGCTGAAGAAGAAACATGACCACTGACATTTGACCGCTTTTAAGAGCGATCCATAACACACGATCAGCTATTAAGTAATTAACATACCGTTCTGCATCGGTTACTTCTTGATCAGTTTTAATAAATTGTTGTACTACCGTTACATTGCCAGTTCGGGCAGCATCAAAGAGTATATGGGCATTAGCTTGGCCAGTGCTGAATATTATTAAACCTAAGAGTATGTGCTTAAAGTTGAGCATAGTTAGGGTCTTACCATTAATTATGTGTCTTTTTTCTACTTTTTATTTCATTTTTCTACTTTTTATTTCATTAAGTACAGTATAGCTTTAAGTATTCAAGCAGTCAATGGGCTACAGAGGGGCTTTTGTTGGGTTAATAGTACTTACTGATGTAGGTTTTGGCGCTTTGGGCGAGGGGGAAAAAAGTGTCTTGGTATTAATGATAAGGATAGTCGTGGAATCGAGAGCGTGTAGAGCCAGCTGGCATAGAGGCAGCTTAGCAGGCTATTAAATACTCTAACGATCATAAAAATCAGAAGTAGGTTAATGAGGTTCCAGGGTTTATAGCTGAGCAAGAGATAGGAGAGGGGGATGAGCAGGTAGGTACAATGAGTGAAAAAGAGGAATTTATAGTGTTGTTGGGCTTCCAGGATACGTTGATAGGGGCTGAGTAAGATTTCAATGAGGTAAGAGATAATCAGGAGAAGGAAAACAATAAAATTTAAGGAGTATCCGGTCCATGATTGATAGATGATAGAGAGCCCTACAATGAGTATGGATGGGATGGTCATCTTTATAATTTTGATCATAATTTTTTGGAATATTTTATTGATATCGTGGAAATTGCAAAAATGATTAATGTGGGCAATTAAAGATATGTCTGTGGTTCCAATAGATTTGATGATAGCGCGTTGAATAAAGAGCGCCCAGTCATTACCGATTTTATATATGTTAGCAAGGTTGGGTCCTACGGTAAACGTTAAGAATGGAACCATAATATTGCGTTCACTTAAACTGCGTAAGTTGGTTGTCCACCACATGGTTGCTGAATGATGTAAAAACTTTTTAATGGTTTGATCTGCAGAGGAGGAGGTTGTTGTGTTGTTTGAGCGAAAGTATTTAATAAGTTTAAATCCGGTGATCCCATTGGAGGATATAAGAAAGATAATCTTGCAAATGAAATATACATGTAAAATTGTTGAAGAAGGGATAATGAAAAACAGTAATGACATTCCACTTAATTCGGCCATAATAAGGGACATCATAATACCATTGTATGATTTGTTAAGAAATTTCCCATGATAGAGAGACTGTAATATTACCAGTGGTGCTTCTAGTAAAAAGATACACAGGCCATAGCCGACAAAGATCAGACTTTGGGTAAGTTGGTATAAAATTATACTGAGTGCGCTCAAGCCGAGAGAGCAGGCTATAAGTTGTATCGTTAAAACAATGCGTGTAAAGTTTTTCAAGTTTTGTTTATTAGCTTCAATGCGAGGTAAATACAGTGGAATGGATTTTCTAAAACCGCAATCGCACCACAGTAAAATAATATAGATAAAGCTATTAATGTTGGCCCACATATTATATTGATCTGAGCTGAGACGATAGAAAAAAGTAGTTGAGATAATAGTGTAAGAAATATTCATTACAATAAATAACAGTGCGTTCCAATTGATCGCATGATGGAAGGTGTTATGGACAGAGTCGACTGTTTTTAGTTGCATGTTATTCCAATCTTTGGGCTACGATTATGGAATGAGCGTAGTGTTAAAAAAGCAAAACAACAAATAACTTATAAGAACAACCAGAAAAAGTAATGGAATATTGAGTTTGATTTTTTGGGGAATGTTCCAGCATCGCAGATAGATGAGACTTAATATTAAAAAGGCGATGATGCGTGTTACAATAATTACAATAATTGTTGCGGGTAGTGACGCGTTAAGGAAGATAGCGAGAGGGAAGCAAATGCCTGCACTTAAAAGGTTGAGTAGGATTGTAATGTAGATTTTTTCTTCGATGAGGGCAAACCGCTCATACATTAAAAATATATTTTCAAAGATGATAGTGAAGAAAAATAATAGAGCTAAATAATAGTCGGTAATCGGGCCACAATATAAACAAAATACGCTACGTCCATTAAACGCTAAAAAGATGATAATGGCGAATAAAACAAAAAAAAGTTGTTGTGCTAATAGGGTAAAAGCTTCTCGTCTTTTTTTGAGAGGTTCAAACTTTACGTGTGCCAATAATGCGCTGCCGGTGGTTCCGAAAAGTTTTTCTATAAATACCAGAACAAAGATCGCTAATTCACTGATTAATTTTAAGGCACCAATTGCAGCGAGTCCAAACAGCCAAGATAAAAAAGGAATTAAAAAATTACGTGTAAAAAATATCATACTGAGTTGGTTGATATAAGCCAAAATCCTGTTTTTAAAAATACGAGTAAAGCTAATTTTTACACTGCTTTTGGCGGCTGAAAACTTGTTATATAGTTGTGTCATAATTATGTATACAAGGACGGCAGAGCTCCAGCATGATTCGATTAACAGTGGAATAAAAATAGTCCACAACGATAAAGAGCCGTTGATAAAATACATTCCCCAGACTAGACCCATATAACCCCATACTGCACTGAGTTCAATAAACATGGTCGGTCTATTTAAAAAGCAAGCGTGCGTGAAGGCTCGAAGTGATTTTTTCATAGATTCGGCGATGATGATGGCGAGCACCAGAATGAAAAATGAGCTCGGAAGCTGAAGAATATTGACTGAAGAGAACCAATACCCACTGATTTTATTAATACATCCTATATATATGCCTCCAGCACAGGTAATTAAGGCAAGCTGGGCGATTGCTTGTGGAATAAGGAGCCGTGTAAAGGCTGACTTGCTGGTAATGTATTTATTGATAAAAATGGGTAATGATGCATCAAACCCAAGATTGATTATTGGTAGGGCAATATATATAAGGGAGAAGATTACAGCGGTTAGTCCGTAAAAATCTGTGGGCAATACCCGGAAAAGTAAGAATTGGTTTGCTGCGAGTAAACCCTGAATCACGATTGCTTCAATAGCGTTCCAGGTGACCCCTTGCTTGTACTTAGTATAATGTTGCATGTATAAAAACTTTTTAAAAATTGTACTGAAAAAACCCTACGATATCATTGTAGAGTTTTTTATAGTTTTTGTAAAAAATGGATGCATTTTGTTGCATAATATGGAAATGCAACATGTTAATCAAGACGTAAGACTATGTGAAAAAGAGGAGGCGTTTTGAAAGTTGTTGATGTATAAACAAACGCGGTAAAATAATTTCTCTTATGCAAGAAAATATTGATGATTAGCACTTATCCAAAATTCTGCTATACTTATTTTGTGCGGGTAAAGCTTATGGAAAAATAGTATTTTACCTTTCCTTAAAAAGGGGGAAAGTTTTGTGTTAGCGCTCAATGATAAAGTAGTTTATCCAGGGCACGGTGTTGCTTTGGTTTCAAAGATTCTTGAGAGATCAGTTGCCGGAAATGTCAGTAAGTTCTATGAATTACGTTTCTTAACAAAAGAGATGACTATTTTGGTACCTGCCAACAATTGTGATTCTATTGGTATCAGGATGTTAGTTTCTACCGAAGTTGTAGAAGAGGTTTTGACCCTGTTGATGGATCCGCCACGAAAAATACACCCCTATGAATTAAACGCGAGCAGTTGGAATAAGAGAAACAAGTCTTATCAGTCAGAATTGCGGACTGGAGATTTGAAGAAGATTGCATCTATTTATCGTGACATTCAACATATTTCTATACATAAGGAGCTGTCCTTCGGGGAGCGCAACCTTCTATCTCAAACTGAACAGTTAGTATCTCAGGAAATAGCATTAGTTACGGGTCGTAGACCAGAGGAAGTTGTTTTTCAAGTGCGGGCGATATTCACAGCACCTGCTACAGGAGTTAACATTTCTATAGCAACGTTGTAAGATAGAGGTAGTATTTGATCTTACGAGGAACAACGTTGTGGATATCCTGATTGTAACTGGACCAACTGGAGTAGGCAAAAGTAGTTTTGTTGATAAATTTGCTCAAACGGTACCGTCCGAAATTGTAAACATTGATGTGGGGCAATTGTATGCGCCATTGCGCATAGGAACAGCTAAGCCAGATTTAACTGGTGTAACTGAGCCTCACCATCTATTTGATCTTCTTGATGAACCTCGAAGTCTTACGGTAACTGAGTATCGTAGGCGATTGAAGGAAATCGTTGAAGATATCTTACAAAGGGGGCGGCTACCTATTTTAGTAGGTGGTTCTGGTTTTTATATTAATTCATTGTTCTTTCCGCCCCAGGCTGTGATGCCGGTACAAGAATCAAGTGAAGCATCTTTTAATGATAACAACTCTGAAGGGTTGTGGGATCAACTTTATAAGATTGACCCGGTTCGAGCTGGCCAGATTCATCGCCATGATACGTATAGAGTTAATCGTGCTTTAGATATTTGGAAGCAGGAAGGGGTTTTGCCATCTAAATGCAAGCCGACATTTGATCCTATAGCGTCTGCAGTTATTGCATTTGTTGGGCGAGATAGACCGGAACTCTATGATCGCATAAATACAAGAACCCATGAAATGATAGACGAAGGATGGATTGAAGAGGTAAAGAAGCTACAAGGAACTTCCTGGGAGCCTTTTTTGCGTCATAAGAAATTAATAGGGTATGATGATATCTTTCAATATTTAGATACGCCAGAATCGGAACGAGATCAGCACAAGCTTATTGAGCTTATCCAGAAACGCACGAGACATTATGCCAAACGCCAGTGCGCCTATAATTCAATGTTGATAAAAAAACTTGATGCTCAAAATAGTTCTGATATCTTAATTCAAGAAATAAATTTAAGCCAATCGCCTTCCTTGATAAATTTTGAAAAATTATTGATTGCGTTGAATAAACAAAAAAAAGAGAGAAATGATGGAAACAAATAGTGATAAAAACAAACTAGTGTTTGAAACTCGGCAGGCAAGCTGGATTATTGCCGGATTACTCTTTTTGGGGGTAATCATTTTTATTTCGGGATACATGATAGGAAAAAAGAGGGCAATGCAAGAATTTGCGCATACAGTGGTCAATGACTCCTTTGTCGATCAAGCCCAACATTCGTTATACTCTATGTATGGACAGTCCTGAGCAAAGAGGA